>Ga0302314_10001308_pt1 | contig 46587 bp, 40 predicted proteins | sample III_Palsa_N2_3_FD_200533 | JGI IMG/M metagenome (GOLD analysis project Ga0302314, IMG submission 200533) | Peat permafrost microbial communities from Stordalen Mire near Abisko, Sweden - III_Palsa_N2_3 | ecosystem: Environmental > Terrestrial > Soil > Palsa > Peat permafrost | place: Sweden...
ACCTTGGCCTTGAACGCAGGGCTGTGATTCCGACGGGTTCTCTTCGTCATAAAACGGGTTCCTTCCTCGCTCTCGCGGGAGAGAAACTCCACTTAAGCCGCCTGTCCAGTTTTCCGGGCCCAGCTCACTCCGCCGTCAAGGCCCAGCATCTGGTGATCGAGGCGCCGGCCAAGGTGTTCGCCAGCCAGGAGGAACTCTCGGCCGCGTTCAAGGCCGGCGAGCTGCATCGCGATGTCGTCGCGATCGTGCGCTTCCAGGGCCCGAAGGCGAACGGCATGCCGGAGCTGCACAAGCTGACCCCGCCGTTGGGCGTGCTGCTCGACCTCGGCTATCAGGTGGCGCTGGTGACCGACGGCCGGATGTCGGGTGCCTCCGGCAAGGTGCCGGCGGCGATCCATGTGACGCCGGAGAGCGCCGAGGGCGGCCCGCTCGCCCGCGTCCAGGACGGCGATCTCGTTCGCCTCGACGTCGATGCCGGCACGCTCGATCTTTTGGTCGATGCCGATACGCTGGCCGCCCGACCCTTGGCGACCTATGACGCGCACCGCAACGGCAAGGGCACCGGCCGCGAACTGTTCGGCATGATGCGCCGCGCCGTCAGCGGCGCCGAGGAAGGTGCCACGGTATTCGCCGTCGATTACGCGGCGGTGTGATCGCCAGACAGCGCCTGCTCGGCGGCTTCGGCTAGAAATCGCGAGCGGTTCGGCGCGACCGCATCGATCCGGCGGAGCAACGAGCGGGAAAGCATGACATTGACCCGCTCCGCCTTGTGCAGATCTGGGTCGGCCTGAACTAATACGACCATTGCGTCGGTTCGGTCAGGATCGTCCTTCAGCGCTTCCAAGGACCGGGGGCGGGGGATTGGATCGCCGTGCTCCGCCATGACCGAGAGATGTCCGGCGAGCGCATCTTCGGCCATGGCCAGGGCTTCATCGATCGTCGTCCCTGCCGTGATGCATCCCGGTAGATCCGGAAATTCGACGCCATAGTCCGACCCCGGATCGCGCCGGATATAGGCTACATAGCGATCGATCATGTTTCGGTCCTCAAGCCAATTTCACGCCGGCTTGGCGTTCGATGCTTCGAAGGGTTCCGATCGGCAAATCCTTCTTCGGATGCGGTACCGTCACCGTACCGGGACGAGCCGGGTGTCGGAAATGATGATGGCCTCCGGCAACCCGGACTTCGTACCACCCCTCTGCCAAAATCCTACGGATGACGGTCCGGCTATCCATGTGTGTAATACTACACACTTTTGCAATGGCTGACCAACCTCAAACCTTCCGCCATCCCCCCGCGACCCAGGTCCCCAGCACATGATTGCACTGGTCCAGCAGCGTGAGATCGGCCTGGTAGCCTTGCGCCAGCCGGCCGCGGCGGTCGGCCATGCCGAGGAACTGGGCCGGATAAAGGGAGGCCATGCGCAGGGCTTCCTCGCGCGGCAAGCCCAGCAGGCCGACGCAATTGCGCACGGCCTGGGACATGTCCAGGTCGGCGCCGGCGAGCGTGCCGTCGCTGGTCACGAGGCGGCCGTCGTGCCGGTGGATGGTGGCGCCATAGAGCTGGAAACTGTCGGCGTCGGTGCCGAGCGGGGTCATGGCGTCGGTCACCAGCATCAGTTTGCCGCGCGGCTTGGCCGCCAGTGCCAGCTTGAGTGCCGCCGGATGGACATGGATGCCGTCGACGATGATGCCGCACCAGGTCTCGGCCGACAGCAGGGCCGCCCCGGCGATGCCCGGCTCGCGGTTGGCGACCGGCGGCATGGCGTTGAACAGATGGGTAAAGCCCGTGATGCCGGCGCGAATGGCTTCCAGGGTCCGCGCGTAGGTCGCGGCCGAATGGGCGCCGGCCAACAGCACGCCGGCCGCGGCCAGCTTGCGGATATCGCCGTCGGTCACCGTCTCGGGTGCGATCGACAACAGCACCCGACCGCCCGGGAACTCGTTCGGCAATTCCGACAGATAGGCGATGTCGCAGGCGGAGGGGGGGCGGACGAAAGCGGGGCTGTGGACGCCGCGCTTTTCCAGGCTGAGGAACGGGCCTTCCAGATGCAGGCCCAGCACGCCGCTGGCGCTGTCGCGCGCGGCTTCCGCCACGGCCGCGGCGGCGGCATGCATCTTGTCGGCCGCATCGGTGATGAGGGTCGGCAGCAGGCCGGTCGTGCCGAAGCGGCGATGGGCGGCGACGATGGTGCGGACCGCCTCGACCGTCGGCGTGTCGTTCAGCAGGGCGCCGCCGCCGCCGTTCACCTGGGTATCGATGAAGCCGGGCGCGATCAGGCTCCCGGCCGGCAGCGGCACGATCTCGGCCTGGGGCGCCGTCGCGCGCGGGATCAGGTCGAGGATCTTGCCGCCCTCGACGAGCAGGGCGTGCCCGTCGAGGATCGTGTCGCCGGTGAACAGGCGCGCGCCGGTCAGAAGCTGCCGCATCAGACGGTTTCCGTCACTTTCTTGAGATTGGACGGTGCGTCGGGATTGAGCCCGCGCGATTGGGCCAGGCTATGCACCGCCATATAGAAGCTCTGTACGGAGGCCAGCGGCGCCACCTCGGGCGGCAGGCTGTCCAGCACCGGCAGCGGTACGACGCCCGGCACGCTCGTCTCCGTGCTCAACACAATGGCGCCCAGCTCGACCATGCGCTTGATGGTGGCGATGCTGGATGGGAGCGTCTTGTCGTTCTGGGTGAGCGCGATCGCGCCGAAGCCGGGACGGACCAGTTCGAGCGGACCGTGGATGACCTCGGCGGCGCTGAACGCCTCGGCATGCAGCCGGCAGGTTTCCTTGAACTTGAGCGCGATCTCGTTCGCGGCCCCGGTGCCGAGGCCGCGGCCGATGACATAGAAGCTCGATACGTCGGCGAGCTTTTGCAGCGCCAGGGTCCAATCGAGCTTGGCGGCGGCATCGAGCCAAGCCGGCACGGCCGCGACGGACGCGATCAGGCCGGCATCGTCGCGCCAATGGGCTGCCAGTTGCAGGAACGCCAGCGCCGAGGTCAGGTAGGATTTGGTGGCCGCCACGCTCGCTTCCTTGCCGGCGCAGAGCGGGATGAACAGGTCGGCTTGGCGGGCGAGCGGCGAGTCCTCGTCATTGACGAAACAGACGACATAGGCGCCGCTCGCCTGGGCCGACGAGGCCAGCCGCAGCAGATCGGGGCTGCGGCCGGACTGCGAGACGGCGATGAACAGCCCGCCCTTCAGTTGCAGTGGCGCATTGTAGAGCGAGGCGACCGACGGGCCTATCGAGGCGACCGGCAAGCCGATGCCGGTCTCGATCAGGTATTTGCCATAGGCCGACGCGTGGTCGGACGAACCGCGGGCGCAGGTCACGACGAAGCTCGGCTTCAGCGCCCGCAGCTTGGCGCCCAGCGCCTTGAACAGCGGGCCGCAGCGCTCGATCTGGCGCCGGGCGGCTTCGGCGGATTCGGCGGCTTCGAGCGCCATGGCGGGCAGGGAACGGGCAGCAGTCACGGTCATGCGGATCTCGATTGCGGTGTGGAAAAGGGCGCCGGCGGTGCGGCATGAAGATGCTTGGTGTCGTAGAGGCTGAGCTCGACCAGCACGTCGTAGCTGTCGCCGCGATATTGTGAGCGCATCAGTTCGAGCGGCGTGCCGTCGGCGAGGAAACTGCGCCGCTCGATCGACAGCGCCGGCGTCCCGATCGGCACGCCCAGCAGCATCGCCTGCTGCCGGTTCAAGACGGTGGCGCCGATGCGCTGCTGGGCGCGATGCGGCGTATGGCCGAGCGAGCGCAGGCGGCTATAGAGCGAGGCGCCGACATCCTGCGGATCGGGCAGCAGCCGGGTCGAGATCGTCGCCAGCTCCAGCGCCAGCGGATTGCCGTCGGCCAGGCGCACGCGCCACAGCCGCGCCACGCTCTGGCCCGGTTCCAAGCCCAGGGCCGCGACCTCGTCGGGCGTGGCGATGGCGATCGAGCGATCGAGCCAGCGCGAACTCGGCACCATGCCGCGCTGACGCATGTCGTCGGTGAACCCGCTCAACACGGTCAGCGCCTGCTCGACATGGACCCGGCGCACGAAGGTGCCGGCGCGCGGGCGCTGATCCAGCAGGCCTTCCTCGACCAGGGCCTGCAGCGCCTTGCGCAGGGTGACGCGGGAGACGTTGAGCCGCTCGGCCAAGTCGCGCTCGGCCGGCAGCGCCTCGTCGGGCCGGAGCGCGCCGTCGCCGATCAGGCGGCGCAGGTGGCGGGCCAGCTGCAGATAGAGCGGGACCTGGCTGCCGGCGGTCAGCGCCTCGCTATCGAACAGTGGACCCGCGTCCATCATGCGGCCCGGCGGCGGGCGAGCAGCAACGCGCCATCCATGGCATCGCCCTCGGCCAAGGCCAGCACGGCACGGGTCTCGTCGTCGAACCAGGGCTCCAGCGCCGGGCCGAGGCCACCCATCAGCGCCACCCGCGCAGCGCCGAGCGCCGTCAGGCGGCGGACGAAGTTCCGGACATGACCGGCGGCCTGATGAACGAGGTTGAGAGCGACCGGATCGCCTCGATGGGCGAAATCGATGGTCAGTGGCGCCATGCTGCCGTAGTCGCCGGGCTTGGCGCCATTGACCCAGGCGACGATTTCGGGTGGATGGCCGCCGAGACGCGCCATGATCGCGAGGGTGAAATTGCTGGAGGGGCCGAGCCCGTCATAGGCGCGCACGGCGGCGCGCACCGCCTCGCGGCCCAATTGCGCACCGCTGCCGTCGTCCGAGATCTCGAAGCCCCAACCGCCGATCGGATGGGATTTGCCGTCGATGATGGCATAGCCGGCGCTGCCGGTGCCCAGGATCAGGATGGCGCCGTCACCGCCGCCGAAGGCGCCGAGGCAGGCGGTATGGGCATCGGTCTCGGCCGCGACGCTGGCGAAGCCCGGCGAGGCATCCGCGACCCGGGAGGCATCGCCGGGCCCGGTGATGCCGGCCAGGCCCAGGCCGGCATGGATGCGGGGCAGGGCGGCACGGCTGAGTCCGGCCGCCTCCAGGGCCTGGTCGGTCGCGTCCAGGATCTGGCCCCAGCTGATGTCGAGGCCTAAGCGGATATTGGCGGCGCCGGCTCGGCCTTCGCCCAGCACCGCGCCGGCGGCATCGACCAGCCGGGCGCGGCAGCCGGTGCCGCCGCCATCCACACCCAGATACAGGATCCCGTCCGTCGCCATGCCGCCGTCGCTCCGATTTGATTCTGACGGCGATAATACCAGAACCATACCAGAGCAGGCCGGGCGAGATCGTCAAGCGCCTGCAACAATCCGTCAAAAACGACGAATTAGGGCGAGAGGCCGTGCAGATAGCCGATGACCGCGTCCGGCCGGTTGGCCGGCGCGGTCATGGCGACATAGCCGTCGGGGCGGATCAGATAGAGCACTTCCGGACGATAGGCTTTGGTCCCGGCCGCGAATTGCGCGCTCAGGACCAGGCCGGCGAGCGTCTCCGGCAGGGCCGGCGGCGTCTCGCCGCTCAGCAGCACGAAGCGGCCGCTGCGCAGCTTCTCGAACAGGCGTTTCTTGCGGGCCGACGCGCCGACCAGCGGGCAATCCGGCGCCCGGTCGCCCGCGTCCAGCGCCGCCGCGCGCCCGATCGACGGGCCGTTCAACGGGCTCTGGGCGTAATAGAGATCGAGCTCGCTCAGATCACCGGCGACGCGCCGCTGGAAGATAGGCCATGGGGCGGCGAGCGAGACGGCCGCGTTGCGCAGCGCCTGCAGCCAGCGGGCGCGCAACAGGGCAAGCCGGGTCGCCCGGCCGGCACTCTTCAGCACCAGATCGCCGATGGCGCTCCGCTCCGGCGAATAGCTGTCGAGAATGCGCTCCCGCGCCTTGCCCTGGCAGACCAGCGCAAGCTTCCAGGCGAGATTGGCCGCATCCTGCAGGCCGGTGTTCATGCCCTGGCCACCGGCCGGGCTATGGATATGGGCGGCGTCGCCGGCGACGAAGACGCGGCCGGCGCGATAATCCGAGACCTTGCGCTCGTTGATCTTGAAGCGGGTCAGCCAGATCGGATCGCGCCCGGTGAGACCGCCGGGGCCACGCTGATCGAGCAGGTCCTGAATGTCATCCAGCGTCGGCTCGCCCGCGGCTTCTGGTACGTCGGCGACGACACGGAAGCGACCACGCCCCAGTGGGAAGATCGCCAGCAAACCGTCCGGCGTCCACGAGATCGTTATTTCCTCCGCTGCCGGCCCGTCGAGCATCAGGTCCGCCAGCGCCAGGCTGCTGGTCAGGGTCTCGCCATCGAACGGCAGCGCCAACAGATGGCGCACGGCACTGTGGGCGCCGTCGCAGCCGATCAGCCAACCGGTATGGACCGTTTCGATGCTGCCGTCCGCGTGCCGAAGCCCCGCCGTGACATGGGTTTCGGCAGGCGCGAGGGCCACCAGCTCGACCGAGCGTTCGACCGTGACGCCCAGGCGCGACAGCTCGGCCGTCAACAGCCGCTCGGTCTGCGACTGCGGCAGGAACAGGCCGAACGGGTAGGCGCCGGGCAACTGCCGCAGCGAGATGCGCGCAAGGCTTCTGCGCCGGGCCATTAGATGGAGGTCGGTGACCTTGAGCCCTTCGACCAGGAAAGGCTCGACCGCGCCGTGGATATCGAATTGCTCCAACGTGCGAGGCCAGATCACGACGGCCTTGGATTTGTCGCTGGGCGCCGCCGCCTTGTCGATGATGCGGACGGAGACGCCCAGCCGGGCGAGGGATGCCGCCATGAACAGGCCGACGGGACCGGCCCCGACGACGATGACCTGGGCCGTCAAAGAGTGACCTTCATGTGCTCTCTCCCGTGTTCGGTCTCGGTCTTGTCCGCGCCTCGACCGGTCGCGGGGGGGGGGTCAGCCGCGGCCGACGAACGGCATCTTGGTCGCCATCACGGTCAGGAACTGCACGTTCGCCTCGGGCGGCAGGCTCGCCATATAGAGGATCGCACGCGCGCATTCGCCGACATCCATGACCGCCTCGACCGCGATCTCGCCGTTGGCCTGGGGCACGCCCTTGGCCATGCGACCGCCCATGTCGGTCGCGGCATTGCCGATGTCGAGCTGGCCGCAGGCGATGTCGTATTTCCGACCGTCGAGCGACAGCGATTTCGTCAACCCCGTAATCGCGTGTTTGGTTGCGGTATAGGGGGCGGAGTTCGGTCGCGGCGCATGGGCCGAGATCGAGCCGTTGTTGATGATGCGGCCGCCGCGCGGGCTCTGATCCTTCATCATGTTGAAGGCGGCATGCGCGCACAGGAACGATCCGGTCAGGTTGATCGCGACCACGTTGTTCCATTGCTCGGGCGTCAGATCCTCGAACGCCGTGTTCGGCACATTGACGCCGGCATTGTTGAACAACAGGTCGAGCCGGCCGAAACGGTGCTTGGTCGCGGCGAATAGTGCCGCGACCGAGGCGGGGTCGCTGACGTCGGTCGGAACCGCGAGCGCATGGGCGCCATGGGCGCCGGCGAGCGTCACGGTCTCGTCGAGCTGTTCCCGGCGGCGTCCGGCCAGGACCACGCCATAGCCGGCGCCGAGCAAGGCCAGGGCCGAGCTGCGGCCGATGCCGCTGCCGGCGCCGGTCACGAGGGCGATCTTCTGCGCTTGGCTCATTTTCGGTTCCTCCCCAGTAGGTTTCGCATCACCGGAGCAGTATCCGAATTTTTGCGGCCAAGGCGAAGGCCCTTGATGCTTCTAAAAGATTCGGCCCTCCCATGCGCGCTTGCGCGGAATTATCGTAGCGCATCATCGTTGATCGATCGTCTTGCACGGCTGGGTGGTTCGCGATGGGGAATGGTCTGCGCTGGGGATTGAGGGCGGTGGTGGCGCTGTCGGTGCTGATCGCGGGGGCGGTCGGTGCCCGCGCGCAGGCGCCGTCGCCCATGGCGGAATGGCAATATTCCGCCGGCGTCCCGCTGCGCCCGACCTTCGAGGATACGGCACCCGAATGGCAGGTCGAGGTCGGCGGCGCGGGTGCCGTGCAGCCGCTCTATCCCGGCGCCGCCAAGTACCGGTTCCTGCCCGGTCCGGATATCGATGTGCGCTATCGGGATTTCGCCTTTTTCTCGGTTGGCGAGGGGCTGGGCGTCAACCTGCTCCAGGACAAGACCTATCGGGTCGGCGTGGCCATGGGCTTCGACCAGGGACGCGAGGCCGACAGCGCCACGCGGTTGCACGGCACCGGCGATATCGGCCTGGCGCCGACGCCGAAGCTGTTCGCCGAATATGTGCTGTTCCCGGTCGTGCTGCGCGCCGACGTGCGTCGGGCGCTGGGCGGCGTCGACGGCTGGGCGGGCGACCTGTCGGCCTATATGCCGATCTATGGCACCAAATCGTTCTTCGTGTTCGTCGGGCCGACGGTGGCCTTGGTCGACGATACCGATAACCGGCACGAGTTCGGCATCAGCGCCACCCAGAGCCTGCGCTCGGGTCTGCCGCGCTATGACGCGACCGGCGGATTGCAAAGCGCCGGCCTCGGCTCCAGCATGACCTGGCTGATCACCGACCATTGGCTGGTCAATAGCGGCCTGTCGGCACAACGCCTGCTCGATGCCGCGGCACATAGTCCGCTGGTGCAGGAGCGACTGCAGTATGACGCGTTCTTCACGGTCGGCTATTCGTTTTAGGCGCGGGCGAGCGAGCGCTCCATCGCGTGGCGCAGGGTCGCCATGCGATAGGGTTTCGCCAGGATCGGCCCCGGCGGGTGGTTGTCGTTTTCGGCGAGCGTGCCGGCATAGCCGGTGGCATAGACCACGGGCAGGCTGGGGCGCAGGCGATGGATGGCGTCGGCCAGCTGGAAGCCGTTCATCCCCGGCATCTGCACATCCGTGAAGACGAGGTCGATCTCGGTCGAGCCCGCAGCGATATCGAGTGCCGCCGCCGGATGTGGCGCCGCGATGACGGCATAGCCCAGGCTTTCGAGTAAAGCATGAGCCACGTCGCGGATGTCGCGATCGTCATCGACCAGCAGAATCGTGGGCAAGCGTTGTTCCATGCCGTAGTAACAACCTATCGCCCAAGAAAGATCCCGATGCAAAACATGGCCGCCATGTGGCGATCGCCGGTCAATTTCTAGCTGTGTCGATAAGTGTTGTATTCGGGAACACTTATCGATCTCGTAATTGCGTTTGGTTTCGTTTGCTGCGCGCAAGCGTCGCTCCGTGACGACGGTGCCCGTTCGGAACGTTCGGCGCGCGCCAGGGTTTGCTTGGTCGAACACGCGCGCGTTGCTGCGCGCTGGAAACAGATCATTCGGATTGGCGAAATCGAGATGCTGAAACCGCTCGCCGTATCGGCCCTGGCACTCTGCTGCTTCGGCGGGGTCACTGCCCATGCCGCCGATGTCCCGCCCGGCTATGACTACCCCTATCATGACCCCTGGCTGGCGACGGCGTCGGTCGCTCTGCTGAAGGACCCGAAGCTGCCGGAGAAGCAGGTCAAGGACGTGACCATCTATCCGGCCCGCGCACGCACGCCGCTGTTCGAGGACAAGGCCCAGGTCTATTACGTGACCTATCGCCAGGAGAAGGCGGCCGATCTGGTCGTGCTGATTTCCGGCCTGGGCTCGGTCGCCGAGGATCCGCTGGCGCTCTATCTGGGCGGCCAGATCTTCGCGATGGGCTATAACGTCCTGGTCGTGCCCGACGCCTTCAATTGGCAATTCGCGCTCGGCGCCTCGCGGTCGGGCTATCCGGGCGTGCCCAGCATCGATGCGGGCGATCTGGAGAATTTCATCGTCCGGGCCCGCGACCATGCGGTCAAGGTCGACGGCATGAAGATCCGCCAGACCAAGCTGGTCGGCTATTCGATGGGCGCGCTCGAAGGCGCGTTCCTGGCCGCGCGCGAGGCGCAGCATCCGCGCCTCAAATTCGCCAAAGTCGTGCTGCTGAACCCGCCGGTCGATACGTTCTACGATCTGCATCAGCTGGATGCGCTCGCGGAGACCGGCAAGGACTGGTCGGCCGACGAGAAGAAGACGGTCAAGGCGCGCGCCTTCGATCTGGTCATGAACGCCAATCTGACCGACCCGCAGGGTGCTCCCTATTTCCGCGATCTGGCGCAGAAGAACACGCTGACCGACGATCAGCTGAAATATGTGCTGTTCGGGCTGTTCCACGACAGCCTGACGGACGTGATCATGGTGTCGCAGCAGATCAAGGACGAGGGCATCCTGAAATCGCCGGCGAGCCCGATCAGCCTGGACGCGCGCGAGAAGGAGGCCGGCCAATATGGCTTCGAGGATTATCTCAACAAGTTCGTGCTGCCGCAGCTGGGCGGCCCCGCGGCGGCCGAGAAGCTGAAGGGCGAGACGCTCTATGGCCTGCATGATTTCCTGGCGAGCCATACCGAGGTCGAGATCTTCCACAATGCCGACGATTTTCTGGTTCGGCCCCAGGATATCGCCTATCTGCGGAGCACGCTTACCAACCGCCTGACCCTGTTTCCGCACGGGGGGCATATGGGCAATGTCTGGTATCCGGTGAACCAGCAGATGCTGGCCCAGGCGCTGGCCCGCGGCCCGGTCGCCCCGCCGCCGGCGCCGCCACCTCCGCCGGACGCGATCGCGACCGATACCGCGGCCCCGGCAGTACCGGCAGCGGATCAGGCCGCGGCCACGCCAGTCCCGGCGCCGGTGGCCGAGACTGCCCAGACCGCGCCGGCGCAGCTGGCGCAGCCGCTGACCGTGGTGCCGGCGTCGGCGCCGATGCCGGGCCCCAGCCTGGCACAGCCCGCTTCGACACCGCTGACCCCGCCGGCGCCGGTTACCGCCGCCGTGATGCCAGCGCCGGCAGAACCGGCGCCCGTCGATGCGGCCCAGGTTCCGCCCGCACCCACGTCCACGTCCATATCCACCCCGCCGGCGGTGCCGGCGCCGGCTTCGGCGCTGTCGCCGCCGGGTACCCCGATATCGCTGCCGGCGCCGGTCGTTGCACCGGCCAAGGATCCGCTGGCGGCGGCACCCCAACCTGACGCGACCACCACCACGACCATCACGACGACGACCAATCCGGCGCCGTCACCCAGCTATACGATCAAGATCCCGCAGATCCCGTCCGCAACGCCGGCGACCCCGCCGCCGTCCTGATCGGAACCGGCGGTCGAGCTGTTTCGGGCTGGCGCAACTTATTGATCGGTACGGCGTTTTCCTGGTATGCGGTCCCGTTTTAGGCCGCTGCCGGTTTGAGGGGTACGATGAATCTTGCGCCTGCGGAGCGGGTCGGGCGGATCTACTGTCCCGATTGCGGCCTCGCTCAGAACCTGCCTGTCGTCCCGCACCATTCGGTCGCGGCGTGCGCCCGCTGTGGCGGGACGCTGTTGCGGCGGATTCCGGGGGGCACGAATGCGGCGCTGGCCTTGGCGCTGACCGCGGCGCTGCTGTTGATTCCGGCGAATTTCCTGCCGTTGATGGATGTCAGTTTCGAGGGTGCCGAGCGTCAGAACCTGACGATCAACGGGCTGACCTCGCTCTGGGACGCGGGCTATCTGTCCTTGGGGCTCGTGGTCGGCGCCTTCAGCGTCGCGGCGCCGGCCTTGTGGCTCATGGCGCTGGTGCCGTCGCTGCTCCTGGTCGCGGGTCGCGAGCATCCGCGCTGGCTGGGCTGGCTGTTCCGCCAGGCCGAATGGCTGCGGCCCTGGGCCATGACCGAGGTCTATCTGCTGGGCAGCCTGGTCGCCTATAGCCGCATCAAGGATGTCGCGACCGTCGAGATCTCGACCGGCGGCTGGTGTTTCGTGGCCTTGGCGCTGACGATCCTGGCGATCGATTGCGTGCTCGATCGGCGCGCCGTCTGGCGGGCGATCGGTCCGGACGCACTTCCCGGCACGGACGAAGGCGAGGTGATCGATTGCCTGGAATGCGGATTGATCGCCCCGCCGGATGCGGAGGGCAGCTTCTGTCCGCGCTGCGCTGCACGCCTGCATCGGCGCAAGCCCGGGTCCTTCGCCAAGACCGCGGCGCTGACCAGTGCGGCGTTCTTTCTGTATATCCTGGCGAATATCCTGCCGGTGCTCAGCATCATCCGCTTCGGCCGGGAAGAACCCTCGACCATCTTTTCCGGCGTGCGCGAGTTGATCGAGAACGGTCTCTGGCCGCTGGCGATCATCGTCTTTCTGGCCTCGATCGCGGTGCCTTTGCTCAAGCTGACCGGCCTCACCTGGTTTCTGCTGGCGATCCGGCGCGGCTTCACCCAGCAGATCATGGCCCGGACCCGGCTTTATCGCTTCGTCGAGGGCATCGGCCGCTGGTCGAACATCGACGTGTTCATGATCTCGATCCTGACCTCGCTGGTGCAGTTCGGCAGCCTGACCCGGGTCGAGGCCGAGCCGGGTGCCGTCGCCTTCGCGGCGGTCGTGCTGCTGACCATGTTCGCCTCGCGGGCGTTCGATTCACGGCTGATGTGGGATCTGGTGGAGAGCGGGCATGAGTGACGGCGAAACGACGGCCGAGGTTCGGCGCAGCCGGATGGTGGCGATCATCTGGCTGGTGCCGATCGTGGCGTTTCTGGTCGTGCTCTGGGTGGGCTTCCAGACCTTCGCCAACCACGGCCCGGTCGTGACCATCACCTTCACGTCGGCCGACGGGCTCGAGGCCGGCCATACCAAGATCCGGCACAAGGATGTCGATATCGGCACGGTGAAGCGGGTCGTGCTGACCAAGGACATGAGCCATGTCGAGGTGACGGTCGAACTGGAGCGCCAGGTCGAGGATCACGTCACCTCCAACACGCGCTTCTGGATCGTGCGTCCGCGCGTCAGCGCCGCCGGCATCAGCGGGCTGAACACGCTGGTCTCCGGCGCCTTCATCGAGATGGACCCGGGTGTCCCCGGCGCGCCGGCCGATCATTTCGCCGGCCTGGAAGAGCCGCCGGTGGTCGATGACGAGGACGTGCCGGGCACGCGTTTCACGCTTCATGCCGACGATCTGGGCTCGCTCGGTCAAAGCTCGCCGATCTATTTCCGCGGCATCGATGTCGGCGAAGTGCTGGGCTATGCGCTGGGCAAGGACGCCAAGCAGACCGACATCTTCATCTATATCCACGCGCCCTACGACAAGCTGGTGCGGCCGAAGAGCCATTTCTGGAATGTGAGCGGCGTTTCGATCTCGGCCGGCTCCGGCGGCATCCGCGCCAGCACCCGCTCGCTCGAGGCGCTCTTGGCCGGCGGTCTGGGCTTCGACACCTCGGATGCCGCCATGTGGGACCCGGCCAGCCCGAAGGATGCGGAATTCCATCTCTATAATAACGAGGACGAGGCCGATCAGCAGCCGACCGGCCCGACCGTGAGCTATGTCGCGAATTTCCCGGGCGGCGTGCATGGCCTGACCGAAGGTTCCGCGGTCGAAGTCCAGGGCATGCGTGTCGGCCAGGTGACCGACGTGCATCTGGAATATGACGCCAAGGCCGACGCGCTCAAGGCGCCGGTGACGTTCGAGATCGATCCGACCCAATTGCCGGTCGGCAAGGACCAGCCGAAACCTTCGATCGAGGCAGTCAACAAGGCGATGGACCATCTGGTGCAGAAAGGGCTGCGCGCGCGCATGGGCTCGGCCAATCTGCTCACCGGAGCGCGGCTGATCGAGCTGGATATCGTGCCGGATGCGCCGGCGGCGACGGTGGATTACAGCGGCGCCCTGCCCCAGGTGCCGACGGTGGCGTCAGGCGATCTTGATGCGCTGTCGGCCTCGGCCAACCAGTTCATGGACAAGCTGGCAAAGCTGCCGATCGCCGAGATCGGCCAGGGCCTGCACAATATCCTGGCCCATGTCGACCAGGCGACGGCCGGGCCGGAGCTCAGCCGCGCGGTAAAGTCGCTGGACCGGTCGCTCACCAACCTCGATCAGTTGACGCAGAAGACCAACCAGCAGATCGGCCCCATCCTGGACAGCCTGCACCGTACCGCGGATTCGGCCGACCAGACGCTTGAGGCGGCACAGCATCTCTTGGGTTCCGGCGGCGACCGCAGCCGCGATCTGCCGGCGTTGATCCATGAGCTGACCGATTCGATGCGGTCGATCCGGGCGCTCGCCGACTATCTCGACCAGCATCCGGAGGCGCTGCTGCGCGGCCGGACTGGCCAGGCGCAATAGGGATGCCTCAGATGCACGCACGCCGCCTCTCGATCGCCGTGGCACTCACGGCTCTGCTCTCCGCTTGCGCCAGCGCGCCGACGAAGTTCCACACGCTCGATCCGGTGGCACCGGCGACGCTGCCGACGCAGCGCGCGCTGCTGGTCCCGGTGCGGGTCGAAAGCGTCGTCATCCCGCCCGAGCTCGACCGGCCGCAGATCGTGCGGCGTGCCGGCCCGGGCAGGCTCGACCTTGCCGACGACGATCGCTGGGCGGGCCCGCTCGACGAATTGGCACGCGGCGCGCTCGCCGCCGATCTGGCGCAGCGTCTGCCGGCGGGATCGACCGTGCGCGAGGACGATCCGGCGCCGCCGCGGCTGTTGCGCAAGATCGATGTGGTGATCGAGCGGTTCGAGGGCTCGACGGCCGGGCCGGTCACGCTGGTGGTGCGCTGGACCCTGCTGGGCGATGGCCCCGATCAGGCGCCGGTGCGCCATGAAGAGCGGATCGAGGTGCCGGCCGCGGGCGACATCGACGGCACCGTCACCGCCATGAGTGCCGCGCTCGGCATCCTGGCCGACCGGATCGCCCCGACGCTGCGTTAACGCGGGGCGATCGGGCGGAAAAGCCGTCCCAGGAACTCACCCAATTCCACCTCGCGCCATGATCGTCCCCGCCAGCCGATATGACCGTCCGGGCGGATAAGCAGCGCGCCCGCCGGTCCATACGCGGTTTCGAATCGCCCGTGGCTGTCGCGGAGGAGCGTCATGTCGGGACGCTGACCGAGGGCGTCCTTGCTGACGACAATCAAGCGTATTTGGCCGCGATAGCGCGTTTTGAGATCGCGTGCGAACGCGTCGAACGCGGCATCGTCTTCGGCACCGAGACGCACGATCAGTGTGTGATCCGTCCCCCGCAGGACCTCGAACAGGCGGAGCGGGAAGCCCAAACCCTGCTGTTGCAGCCCCTGAACGTCGGGCGCGCGGTCGCCGGCCTGCGGACCTGGGATGTCCGGACCGGCATTCTCCTGAACGACGGGGCTGTTCCGGTAGGAAATCGGAATTTGCGTATCGGCGAGCCGCTCGTCGGGTCCCCTGGCCGGCTCGCGGCCATAACCCTGGGTTGCCGCATGGGTCCGGGCGAGGACGTCGGCGCCGACTGGACGGCGCTCGGCCTCGTAGCTGTCGAGCAGCGATGTCGGCGAGCAACCCCGCAGAACCATGGCCAGCTTCCAGGCGAGGTTATAGGCGTCCTGGATACCGGTGTTCATGCCCTGGCCGCCGGTCGGTGGATGGATGTGGGCAGCGTCGCCGGCAATGAAGACACGGCCTTGTTGGTATCGGCTGGCGAGACGCATGCTGATGCGAAAGATCGACGACCAGCGCAAGTCCGTCAGCTGCGGCGTCGGCGCCAGCAGATCGTCGGCGACGGCTTGAATGTCGTCCAGGGTCGGGCCCGGCAGTTCCGCCTGGATGCCGTGGCCGGTCGATCCGCCGGACAGGGCCGCCGGCGCGAACATGGACACGCGATAGCGCCCGTGCTCCGGCAGGGGGATGGCGATGAACATCTTGGGCGCGGCGCCTGCCACCATGCGCAGTGTCCTGAACGACAGGCCGTATGGCAGGTCCCAATCGATATGGACGTCGCCCAACATGAAGGTCCACGGATAGGCGGCGCCCTCGAAGTCGGCGCCGATCGCGCGCCGGACGCCGCTGTGTGCGCCGTCGCAGCCGACGACATAGGCGAAGCGCTCGCTCGTCGTCGCCCCCGCATCGTCCTTCAATTGGACGGTGACGTCGGCGTCCGTCTGCTGAAGCCCCTCGAAGGCGAGGGCGCGCTCGACAAAGATGCCGCGCCGGGCGAGCTCTTCGGTCAGCACGCGCTCGGTTTCATACTGCGGGACACCCAGGTGACCGTAAGGCAGATCGAAATCGGGATGCAGCAGGTCCCCCGGCGGCTGACCCTCGACGACGGAGCGCATGCCGGTAATCCACATGCCGGCCTCGATCATCGGCTTCGCGAGGCCCATGTTTTCCCAGACCTCCAGGGTCCGGGGCGTAACGCCGATCGCGCGGCAGAACGGGAGCGGTTTTGCGGCCCGGTCGATGATGCGACAGGGCACGCCATGGCGGGCGAGCTCGACCGCCGCAGTAAGGCCGACCGGCCCCGCGCCAACGACCAGCACCTTCGTCATGGCATTCCTCCCCGCGCCCCTTACCGGGCGGCTATAGTATCGTTGCTCTGGGGCGCGTGGAATGGGCCCGTGATCGGGGGCTAGAACCCGCAGAGCCGCGCGATCGGGCCGACCAGCACAGCCGTCACCAGGCCGTTCAGCCCGACGGCAAGGCCGGCGAAAGCGCCGGCGGTCTCATGCGATCGGATGGCATGGGCGGCACCGACGCCGCTGCCGGCGGTGCCTGCCGCCAGACCGTAGGCGCGCCAGTCCCGCACCCGGCACAGTGCCAGGATCGGCTTGGCCATGATCGCGACCAGGATGCCGCCGGCGATGGCGAGCGAGGCCGCGACCGAGGGCAACCCGCCCAGGTTCTGCGCGAGCGCCATGGCGATGGGCGTGGTGACGGATTTGGGCGCCATCGACAGGGCCAGGCTGGACGAGCCGCCCAAGGCCCTGACCAACAGCAGGCCGCTCCCGATCGACAGCGCTGCACCGACAATCATCGCGAGTGCCACCCCCGACAGGCTGCGGCGCAGCAGCGGCAGGGCCGCCACCAGCGGCACGGCAAGCGCCACGGTCGCGGGACCCAGCAGCAGATGGATCGGCAGGGCGCCGGCGAAATAGACGGCATAGGGCGTGCCGGTCGCTTTCAGCAGGGTTCCGACCAGCAGGATCGCAATCAGCACGGGATTGGCGAGGGCCAGGCCTCGCAGCCGATCCTGGATCGTCGTGCCGATCGCATAGGCCGCGAGCGTGATGCCTGGCCAGAACAGTGGGCAGGCGGCGAGGTCAGCGGGCAGGGTGAGCATGCGGACCTCCCGGAAGACGGATGGTGATCCGGCCGTGCCATTCCAGGATCAGAGCGGTCGCGACCAGGGACAGCAGGGTCGAGCCGACCAAGCCGCCCAGCAGCGGCAGGGTTTCGGCCCGCAGCAGATCCAGATGGTCGATCAGCCCGACGCCGGCAGGCACGAACAGCAGACCCATGTGGCGCAACAGCCCGCCCGAGACCCGATCCAAGCCCGGCGAACGCCAGACCGGCCGCGCCACCAGCCCAACTGCGAGCAGGAACAAGCCGATGACCGGGCCAGGCAACGGCAGATGCGCGACGCTCTGCAGTCCGGCACCGACCAGTTGGGCCATGATCAAAAGCAGGAAAGCGTTCAGCATGGGGCCGATCCATATTTGCGATCTGAGCAACAATCTGGATATAGGCCGCCAGACATCGCGGTAGAATGCCCCCGTTTGGTAATTGATTTTTGCAAAATGGGGCAAGGTCGATGGATTATCTCGCGTCGATACGGCTGTTTGTTCGGGCGTTGGAGCTGGGCAGCTTCTCCAAGGCGGCGGCGGATTGCGGCGCCAAGGTTTCCTCCGTTTCGCGCGCGGTCTCGGCGCTGGAGGCGGATCTGGGCGTCGCTCTGTTCAACCGCTCGACCCGCCGGCTGAACCCGACCGAGGCCGGTGGCGATTTCTATGAGCGCGCCGTCCGCATCCTGGCCGAGGTCGAGGATGCACGACAGCAGACCGCGGCATTGAACGGCCGGCCGCAGGGATTGCTGAAGGTGAACCTGCCGGGCGCGTTCGGCCGGCGGCATGTCGTGCCGCTGCTGCCGAGCTTCCTCGCCACCTATCCGGAGATCCGCATCGAGGCGACCTTGACCGATGCGACGGTCAATCTGATCGAAGTCGGTGCCGATGTGGCGATCCGCATCGGCGCGCTGCCGGATTCGACCCTGGTCGCGAAGAAGCTGGCGCCACACCGCCGCTTGCTGTGTGCCAGCCCGGCCTATCTCGCCGGCCGTTCGGCACCGGCCGGGCCCGCGGACATCGCCCGGGAGAATCGCCTGGGCTTCGCGCTGCAGCCGACGGATCGCTGGTTCTTCGAACGCGACGGCGAACGGGCCGAGGTCGCGGTCAAAGGAACGTTCAAGGCAAACGACAGCGAGGCGTTGCTGGATGTGGCGCTCGCGGGCTTGGGGATCGCGCTCCTGCCGACATGGCTCGCGGGCGAGGCGCTCAGAGACGGGCGGCTCGTGCGCCTGCTGCCGGACTGGACCGTGGGGCTGGCGCCCGGCGACCGGGCGATCTGGGGCGTCTATCCGCCGAAGAAAATCCTGTCGCCCAAAGTCAGGGTCTTCCTCGATCATATCGAAGCGGGCTTCGGCCGGCCGGCGATCTGGGATCGTTAGGAATCTCATTCGTATACAAACAATACAGACCTGCAAAAATGCGGGGCTGCCCCGACTTGCCTAATGCTGCGCTGCAATGTAAATGACCAATTGCCCTCGTACGGCAGCCTGACGATTCCTTTCTCGCGAGTTCGGCAAGACATGAGCAATCTGCAGAAGCAGCGCGTCCTCGAAGTGAAGCACTGGACCGACACCCTGTTCAGCTTCAAGGCGACCCGGGACCCGTCCTTCCGGTTCCAGAATGGCCAATTCACCATGATGGGCCTGGAGATCGATGGCCGGCCGCTGCTGCGCGCCTATAGCCTGGTCAGTGCCAATCACGAGGAAAACCTCGAGTTCTTCTCGATCAAGGTCGCCAACGGTCCGCTGACCTCGCGCCTGCAGCATCTGAAGGTCGGCGACGAGATCCTGGTCGGCCGCAAGCCGGTCGGCACATTGCTGCTCGACAATCTGCTGCCGGGCAAGACCCTCTATCTGCTGTCGACGGGCACCGGCCTGGCACCGTTCCTGGGCGTGATCAAGGACCCGGACGTCTACGAGCGCTACGAGCGCGTCGTGCTCGTCCATGGCTGCCGCTATGTGGCGGAACTGGCCTATCAGGACCTGATCACGGACGAGCTGCCGAACAACGAGTTCTTCGGCGACATGGTCCGCGACAAGCTGATGTATTACCCGACCGTGACCCGTGACGAATTCCGCAACCAGGGCCGCATCACCGACCTCATCCAGTCGGGCAAGCTGTTCAGCGATCTGGGCCTGCCTTCGTTCGATGTCGAGAACGACCGCATCATGCTGTGCGGCAGCCCGGGCATGCTGAAGGACACTCAGAAGATCCTCGAAGACAAGGGCTTCGTCGAGGGCTCCAGCTCGACGCCCGGCCATTTCGTCATCGAGAAGGCCTTCGTCGAGCAATAGGCGCCGACGGCCTGAGGGCTTTCCGAGCGGGCGTCCGGGCAACCGGGCGCCCGTTTGTTTTTCCGGCTCAGAAAATCGGATGCCCGAGCCCGCCGGGGGTCAGATAGTCGAGGGCGATATGCAGCTGCAGCGTCGCTCCCGCGCCTTGCCCCGTGCTGCGCGTCGCCGGCAACAGCGCTTCGACGCCGACCTCCCAGCCGGCCGCCGCATAGTCGACGCCCGGGCCGAACAACAGCGTCGTCGCCGTCCCGGCGCGGCTCTGCGCCGGCGTCGTCGCCCAGATCTCCAGCATCGGCGTGAGTTTCGCGGCCCAGCCCGGCAGCGTCTGGTCGCTGACCGCGGCGGCGAAATAGGGCAGGGAATATTCCAGTGCCAGGCCGGCCTGCAACAGGTCGGGACGGCCGGACGTATCGCCAAGCTGGTAGCCGAGCGCGCCGGCGATGGCGACCGGTTTCACGGCGTCGGACGCGGCCGTGCCGAAACCCTTGCCGAAGAACAGCCAGCCGGTCGTGGCCCCGACCGCGCTGGCGCCGGCATGGATGGTCCCGGTCGCGCCGAATTCGCGCTCGAGGCTGGTCGAAACCAGGAACTCGTCCTCCGGTCGGTCCCAGATCTCCCAGGTCGCCGACAGCGCAGTGTTCTGCCAGCCCTGCTGCGTCGGTCCGCCGGTCGGGCTCGACCAGTTGTAGCCCTCAGACACATCGATCGAGAGATCGGACGTGATGGTCTTGGCATAGTTTGCGGTCAGCGACGAATTGCGGCCGCCGGCGTCCGGCTGGCTGATGCCGGTCAGATAGGCCTCGTCGGTGGGTGCGATCTGCGGCAGCAGGATCGTCGCCGGAAAGATCCGGTCACCGGCCGACGTATAGGCTTCCGCCGGTGGGGCCATCGTCAGGACCAACAGGGTCGCAGCGGCGACCACAAGCAACCCATGGCGCATGGCCAGCGATCTCCCGGTCATTTCGACTCTGTTCATTTCGATAGGGCGATATAGACGCCGTCCCAATCCGGCGGCGGCGGCGACTGGCGGAAATTCTCGATGCGCGCGGCATAGAGCGCGTGAAGCCCGTCGAGCCCGTCCAGCAGGCCGCGGCATTGCGCCAACGCCGCCGCGGCACCGTCCCAGTCCTGGCCGCGGTAGCAGGCGAGCATGGCAGCATGCGGCGCCTCGATCGCCCGGAACGGCTCGGACCGCGCGCGCTCGGCCGTGCCCAGCAGCGCGAAGATCGACACCGCCTCGGCCTTGCCCTTGACTACGATCCGATCGATTTCGAGCATGGCGTGATCGGGGGCGGCCGTGCGCGTGTCCTCGCCCACGACGATGCCGACGCCATAGGTCTTGGATTGCCCCTCGAGCCGCGAGGCGAGGTTGACGGCGTCGCCCAGCACGGAATAGTCGAAGCGCTGCTCCGATCCCATGTTGCCGACGACGCAGGTGCCGGTGTTGAGCCCGATGCCGATGCGCAGCGGCGCGCTGCCTTCGCGGGCCAACTCCTCGTTCAGCCGATCGAGGGCGGTGAACATGGCGAGCGCGCTGTCGCAGGCATGGGCGGCATGGTCCGGATCGTCCAGCGGCGCGTTCCAGAACGCCATGATGCAATCGCCCATGTATTTGTCGATCGTGCCCTGCCGCGCCAGGATGATGTCGGTCATGGGCGTCAGGAACCGGTTGATCAGCCGGGTCAGGCCTTGCGGATCGTCCCGGTAGCCCTCGGACACGCCGGAAAAGCCGCGGATGTCGCAGAACATCAGAGTGAGCTGGCGCTTCTCGCCGCCCAAGCGCAGGCGCCCGGGGTTGGCGGCGATACGATTGACCAGGGCCGGCGCCAGATAGCGGCGGAACGCGGATTTCACCCGGCGTCCCTCGCGATCCACCATCAGATAGCGGAACAGGATCACGCTCAGACCGCCACCGATCAGCGTCACCAACCCGCCGGTCGCCGGGACCCACAGGCCGCGATTGAAGGCGAGTTGGATCAGCAGCGCCGCGGCCGCGGCGGGCAGCAGGGCCACGATCCCGCCGGCCCAGGTCGTGAGGACCGACCCTAGCGCCGCGGCGAGGCCCAGGACCAGCAGAGCACCCCAGGACCACAGGCCGACCTGGGTTGGATCGGGCACGCGGATGAAATCCTGATGCAGGATCGAATCCACGACGTTGGCGTGGAATTCGGCACCGGGCAATTGGCGGTCGAACGGGGCGGGATTGGCGTCTTCGTTGCCGGTGAAGGATGCGCCCATGATGACGATCCTGTCCTTGAGTGCCGTCGCGGGCACCCGGCCGTTCAACAGATCGATCAGGGAATAGGTCGGAAACGTGCCGCGCGGTCCGCGGAAATTCACGACCATGCGGCCGGCGGCATCGGTCGGGATGAGCTCGCTGCCGATCCGCACGGCCTCGCCCGGCGCCAATGCGGTCTTGGACCAGTCGGGTTCGAGCCAGAGGGCTGCGGCGCGGAGCGACAGCGACGGCAGGAAATCGCCCTGATAGGGCAGGGACAGATAGGCATAGCGCATCCGGCCGTCGATCTCATAGGCAACGGTGACATGGCCCAGCGCCGCCGCGGCGCCGTCGAGCGGCGCAACCGGCAGGATTGCGCGCACCGGCTCCAGCGGAAACACCGGCTTCGCCATCGTGGGGTCGAAGCTTTGGAATGCCGAGGCGGCCAGGCTGTCCGGCTCGCTGCCGGCCGGTCCCGCGTCAGAGAGGGCGACGGGCAGCACCACGCGCCCGAAATCATGGATCGCGGCCGCCAGATCCGCGTCGGGATCGTCGCTGGCGAGGGCGGCCAGCGCCGCGGCCTTGGCGTCCTTCGCCGTACCGTCGGCCGCCGCCCATTGCCTGAGCGCCGCGCGCCATCCCTCCGGCGGGTTCGTGTCCGTTTCCGGGAACAGCGTGTCGAAGGCGACGACGCGCGCACCGGCGGCATCCAGCAGCCGGACCGCGCGGGCCAGCACATGGCGCGAGAACGGCCAGCGGCCGAGAGCGGCGAGGCTGGCATCGTCGGCCAGGATGATCGTCGTCTCCGGCCCCGGCGGGATCGCGCCGCGCACGCGAAAGCGCGTATCGAGCGAGGCCGCCTCCACCATCCGCACCGTGTCGGTCGACGCGGCCAGCCGCATCAAGCCGAACAGGCAGGCGCCGACGGTCAGCGCCACCAAGGCATCGCGCAACGGCGGCGGCAGGCGTCTCACGATGGGCTTCCTCTGCCGGACTTACTTCAGATCGGTGCGCTGGATCACGTCGTCGAATTCGGCATCCTTCCACAGCCGCGGCTGGGTCGGCGCCAGACCGGCGCCGCGAATGCGTGCGCCCCAGCGTGCCGGGATGCTGACGGCGTTCAGTCCGCCGGGGTTCGCGAGTGTCACGACACCGCTCAGCACGCCGACCTGGGTGCCCTGCGCGTCCGAGCCGACGAACCAGTCGGTCGAGCGGACGGCGGCGACGCCGACTGCGGTCTCGACTTCGAATTTCGACGGCTGGGCCGCGACCGCAACCACCGCCCGCAGCAATCCGGCTGCGAGGTCGAGATGCACGTCGCGCGGCGACGACCCGCTGCCGGCATCGTAATGCGCAATGGTGACGTGGGTGCCCGATGCCGCGGAGATGATGGAGCCGTCGACCATATGCAGCTTCAGCCGCGCGCCGGCCGGCACATCGATGGTGTCGCCGACATGGACGGGCGAGCCCGCGGCGAGCGATGTGGTTTGCCCGCCCGAGATCAGATGGCAATCGCCGCTCAAGGTCAGCACATCGCCTGCGACATCCGCGGCGCGTGCCGTTCCTTCGACCAGAAGCAATCCGAGAGCAAGGACAAGGAGTCTACGGCTGATCCGCTGCATCGTCGATCCGACTATCGGGGACGGACGGCCGATCCCCCCATCATTCGCTTCAAGGTAGCCTAACCGACCGGATTTGAGAAGTTGGAGAGACGGTATCCGGCCGGTCTGGTCACCCGATGACCGCGCATTCGAGTGGCTTTCCCGGCGCGTCGCGCGTATTTTCTTCCGGCATCCTCTTGTTCTCCGGAAAGTCATTCCATGACCGAAATGATCCTTTCACCCAGCGGCCGTCTCGACAGCCACACGGCCCCCGGTTTCGAGCAGGAGGTGCTGGCCGCGGTTGCCGGCGGCACCACGCACATGCTGATCGACTTCTCCAATGTTCAATACATCTCCAGCGCCGGTCTGCGCATCGTGCTGATCGCGGCGAAGAAGATGAAGGGGGCCGGCGGCAAGCTCGCCCTCTGCGCACTCAGCGACGCGATCGCCGAAGTGTTCAAGATCAGCGGCTTCAGCTCGATCCTCGACATCCACGCGGACAAGGCAAGCGCGCTCGCCGCCCTGCGCTGATCTAGAGCTGTTTCTCGATCGTCAGGCGATTGCGGCCCGCGACCCGTTCATAGGCGACGTCGGTCGCGAACTCGCGTACGAAATGGATGCCGAGGCCGCCGATCGGGCGCTCCTCGATATCGGCCTCCAGATCGGGGATGCCCCGTTCCAGTGGGTTGAAGGCCTTGGCGTCATCCTCGATCAGCAGGGTCAGCCGGTCGGCCGTCCGGCATAGCTTGATATGGATCTGATGCGGCCCGGCGTCGTCCCAGCCGTAGGAGATGACATTGGTCGCCAGCTCGTCGATGGCGAGGTTGAGCTGGTAGGCTATCGCCATGGCGACATCCTCAGCCTCGCAGAACGCCTCGACTTTCTCCGCGAACGCGCCGATCGCCGCCAGATCGTTCGGCAGCATTTCTTCCAGGACGGCGATCCTGGGCGCGTTCATGTCGCACCCAGATAGCGCGTGCAGACCATGGTGATGTCGTCGGCCTGTTCGGCTTCCAGCACGAAGCCGTTGATGTCCTTGACCACCTGTTCGATCACGCCGCGCGGACTGAGGCTGCCGGCCGTTTCCAGGCTGGTCAGCAGGCGGGGTTCCATGAACAGCTGGCCGGCGCCGTTCGTCGCCTCGGTGACGCCGTCGGTGAACAACAGGAACGTGTCGCCCGGTCCCATCCGCTCCTGTCGATCGACGTACATCATTTCCTCCACGACACCCAGTGCCACGCCCTTTGACTGATCGAGCGTCGCGACCGAGCCGTCGGCACGCTTGATATAGGGCGGATTATGCCCGGCGTTGGCATAGACCATCTCACCGGTGCGCAGATCGATGATGGCGATGAACGCCGTGGCGAACATCATGGTTTCATTATCGATGCAGAGCGTGTCGTTGGCGATCGAGAGGCATTCCGACGGATCGCTGCCGCGGCTGGCGGCCGAGCGCATCAGGCTGCGCCCGACGGCGATGAACAAGGCGGCGGACACGCCCTTGCCCGAGGCGTCGCCGATCATCACCGCCAGATGGTCAGGATCGACCAGGGTGAAATCGTAGAAATCGCCGCCGACCTCCTTGGCCGGCAGCATGGAGGCATGGAGGTCGAATTCCTTGCGGTCGGGAAAGGCGGGGAAATGGGTCGGCAGGCTCGAGAGCTGCAGGCGACGGGCGACGTCCAGCTCCTGGCGGATGCGGGTCAGCTCGTTTCGCTCGCCCAGCGCCTGGCGCACGATTTCGAGATCGCGGGTGCGTTCGGCCAGCAGGCCCGACAATTGGCGATGCGCCTCGACGACGCGGGCGGCCATATGCTTGAAGGCCTCGGACAGCAGGGCGCCGGACCGGCCTTCGTCGGCCGCATCGGCCTCGGACTGCAGCGCCTCCAGATCGGCCACGACCTGGGCGCGCGCCTCGGGATCGAGCGTGCTCGCGAGCTTGGTCATTTCGCGCCGGATCAGCGCCTCCTGCTGGGCCCGCTCGATGCGTCCGGTGAAGGCGAGTCGTTCCAACTCGACCGCGTCGCGCCGGAACACCTCGACCGCCTCGGCGATCTGGCCGACCTCGTCGGCGCGGGACGGCAGGTCGATGCTGACCATGGTGTCGCCACGCGACAGCCCGCGGACGGCGCTCGCAACCTCGGCCAGCGGCATGAAGGCGCCGTTCAGATAGCCATAAAGGCTGGTCACCAGCAGGACGAGCAGAAACGCCGCGAGCGCGCCGGTGACGCAGAACAGCAGCAGCCGGTTCTGGTCGGTAAAGGTGATGTCGCGCAGCGTATAGACCGTTGCGATGGCGTTGCCGGTCGAATCGACGATCGGCGACGGCACCAGTTCCAGCACCTGGCCCTCACGGTTCAAATGGATGATCGTGTGGTCGTTGAGCACGGTGCCCGGGCTCACGATCTGCGGCCATAGCGCCGGATGGATGGCGCTGATCAGCCTGCCGTTGCGGTCGATGACGAAAGTATCGGCCTTGAGCGCTTCGGCGAGGGCGACGACCGAACTGCCGAAAGCGCCGGCGACGACGATGAAGCCGCCGTCGGCCGGCAGGGCCGCGCTCGCCACCTTCATCAGCTGATGTTCGCCCGGCGCCGTTCCGGGGCGGTTCTCGACGCCGATGACGCTGCGGGTCGCGCCCAGCTGGCGCAGGATGCCGCTGGCATCGACGACCGGATCATCGACGCCGACGCCGGCAGAGGAGGCTATCAGCCGGCCGTCGCCGCCGACCAGGTCGATGCGATAGACCGGGTTCTCCGGATCATCCTGGCGGCGGGCCACTTCGTCGGCCAGCCGCTCGGTCAGCTCGTTGGTCTCGGCAGCAGCGCGCAGCTGCAGGAACGGGCCGTCGGATGCGAGTTCCCTGGCAACGGCGAGATAGGGTTGGCCGCCGAGCGTGACGCTGTCCTGCCACAACAGCCGCTGATCCTGCAGCAGCACGTCTTCCTGGCTCTTGTCGGCGGAATTGATGACGATCGCCGCCGGGCCGCCGACCAGGGCGGCAAACAGCACGGTCACCAGCGCGAACAGCAGCACGATGCGCGTGCGCAGCAACAGCGCCGGCCGGGCCAGCCGGCGCATGGGCCGGCGGGTGCGGCCGGCGGGCAGAGCCGCGGTCATACCGCCTCCGCGTAGCGCAGCATGTTCATCGGCGGGTAGAGATTGAGCTTGGTCGCGGCCCGCATGTTCACCAGCAGCGAGAACCGGTTCAGCGTTTCGACCGGCAGGTCGCCGGGCTTGGCTCCCTCGCGCAGGATCTGCTCCGCCTTGCGTCCGGTGAATTGACCGATGTTGTAGTAACGGCAGACCAGGCCGAACAGCGCGTTCGCGTCGCGGATATAGGGCTCGGTCGAGGTGAAGGCGGGCAATCCGACCTGAAGCGCGCTGTTGGTCAACAGGTTGCGGTGCTGCTGCAGGAACGTGTCCGGCGGGATATAGAGCCAGTCGGCGCCGTCGTCCTTCAGCTGCTTGACCGCGGCGCTCATGCCGGTCGCCACCGGCTCGCCGTCCACCACCGGCACCGGCCGGTCGAGCAGGGTGCCGCCCAGCTTCGCCAACTCGGTCTTGAGCGCGCCCACGGTCAGGATCGAGTTGCGTTCCAGTGGATTATAGATGATGCCCAGGCGCCGGAACGGCTTGTAGCTGGCGATCGTGCGCAGCTGGATGTCGATCGGCACGACATAGAGCGTGCCCGTCGCATTGCGGCCCGGGTGCTCCAGCGACTGGATGATGCCGTTGCCGACAGGTTCGGTCACGATGTTGAACACGGCCGGAATGTCGGTGATGTAGCGGTCCGGATCGGGCGCGTCCCAGGGACCGAGCGCCAGCGCTGCGGTATTGGTCCCCCAGATATAGACCAGGTCCGGCCGCATCGCCTTGGCGGCGGCGACCAGGCCGGGGACGGCCGCCGATTCGCGGTCGGCGTCGCCGATCGTCATCTCGACGTCGAGATTGCGCGAAACCAAATAGTCGCGGAAGCCGTCGCAGGCATCCTCCCAACCGCGGAACAGCATCATGTAGATGCGGGGGCGGGCGCTCTGGGCCCGCACGATCGCAGGGGCCCCCAGGGCGAGACCGCCCAGCGCCGCGGCCCCGGTGAGGAAGCGCCGGCGCGGCAGGGTCAAGAGCGGGCCGGCGCTCACGATGCGGCCTCCGCCACCGGCCGGCGCGCCACGCGCTGGATGATGGCATAGATGACCGCCGGGACGGTCGAGATCAGGCCGAACCACAGGATCGCGTCGGCATAGCCGAAGGCCGCGATCAGGCCGGCGGCGATGAAGGGGCCGGCCATGCTGCCGAAACGCTCGCCCAGGCGTAGATAGCTGAACAGTGTGGCGGGGCCTAGCCGGCGCGATTCCTCCGGGCAGATCTCGGGCACGATCGCCAGCATCGGTGCCGCCGCCAGACCTTGGCACAGGCCATAGACCATGATCGCGATCAGCACGGCCGCAGCCGGATCGAGGAACAGGATCGAGATCGTGCCGAGCCCGGTCACGAGACCGGCCCAGACGATCTGCTGGCTGGCCCAGCCGAGCTTGTCCGACAGACGGGCGGACAGCCCGATGGTCATGATCATGACCAGCGCGTAGCTCATGATCGTGCGCCCGATCGCCGGCTGCGGCAGGGCCAGGCTCGTGAGATAGAGCGGCGCCAGATAGAAGATGAAACCGGTCAGCACAATCTTGGCCGGGATCGCCGCGAACAGGATCAAGGCTGCGAAGCGCGGATTGAGCATCGCTTGGATGAGCGAGCCGCGCGGCGGTTTCGCGGCCCGCACGGTGGCGGTCGCGGCATCGCCCTTCGGCTCCTCCATATAGATCCAGACGAACCCGGCGGCGACCAGCACCAGCCCTGCCGCGACCAGGAACGTCCCGGCATAACCGATCCGGTCGGCCATGACCGCGCCGACGGCGGTGCCGCAGGCGGTGCCGGTCATGACCGCGCTGACGAACACCGCCATGCTTTGCGCCCGCTGCTGCTGGCGGGCGATGGCGGCCAGATAACCCTGGCTGGCGATGGTGATGAGCGAATATCCGACCGAGGTGACGGCGCGCCACAGCACCAGCATCGGCAGCGAGCTGGCAAATCCCACCATGACGTAACCGAGGAACGCCGGGATCGCCCCGATTAGGAATACCCGGCGCGGCCCGTGGCGGCGCACCAGATTGCCGCCGAACGGCGTCGCAAAGGCGATGCCGGCCATGAAGACGGTGATCGGCAGCCCGATCAGCAGGTTCTGATCGATACCCCACAGCGGCTTATAGAGCTGGCGGGCATAGAGCGGCATGAACGAGGTCGAAAGCTGCTCGGCGAAGATATAGATGAACAGCGGCGTGCGGGCGATCACGGCGGAATGCACGGGCCGTTCGAGCGTGCCGCGTCCGGCGCGAAAGGTCGCATGCCGGCCGATCGCTTCACGGATCAGGCGCAATCGCCCGGCAGCGCGCGGGTTGGCCCGCTCGACCTCGGCCGCCTTCCAGCGGAGCCGGTCCCAATGATCGTTGACGCGCCGGATGATGGCGTTGAAGCCGCGCAGCAGCCGGCCGGTCTCGTCATGGTTCGCGACCTCGACCCGGGCGGTCCAGTTGCCGGTCGCGACCTTGGTCGACAATTGCTCGATCAGCCGCAAGGGCGTCGACAGCGAGCGGTCGACCAGGAACGCCATGAGTTCGATCGTGGTCAACAGCGAGACCATCAGCACGATGGCGACGTCCCAGCGCGTGTCGGTGACGAGACGGGCCAGCGACGACGCATCGACGCCGATGTTCAACCAGGCCTGCAGACGACCGTTGGCTTTGATCGGGATCGCGGTGTTGAACAGCCCGTCGAATTGCGACACCTGCGCCGCGCGCTCGCCGTCGTCGGCGCCGACCCCGGGTTCCGGCGTCGCGAGCGTGATGGCGTGGCTGGTGACCGCGCGCTCGAACCGGGTGATGAAACGGCCGCGGGCATAGAGCGGGCGCCCGGCGGGATCGCTGACGATCAGATAGTCGAAGCTGGAGCGCGCGGCCAGCACGGGATCGAGGAAATCCTCCATGCCGACCAGCCGGTCAAGCGGGATGCCCAGTTCGAGCGCGCGCGCGATCTGGCCGGCGATGGCGCCGCCGACGACGCCGGCCTCGCGATTGAATTCCGGCTGGACCTCGCGCGCGACCGCATCCAGCGAGCGCTCGGAAATGAAGGCGGTGGTGGCGATCATCAGGATGACCGACAGGGCGACCAACCGGGTGACGAGCGCGCGGCTGAAACCGGCACCGACCAGATGGGAGCGGGTTGCGCCTTTGGCCTTGCGTTCGCTCATTTGCGCAAACCTATACGTTCGATCAGTCGTTCGGCCCGGCGCAAGCGATCCAATGTCTCGCGCGCGGCCTTGGTGAAACCCGGTTCGTCCTCGAGCGCCCCCGGCAATAGGGTCAATGGCTGGTTCTCGTCGGCGAGAGCGGCCAGACCCCGCCCCATTTCGTGCAGGCGATAGCGTGCGTCGCGGATCAGCCACCAGACGCCGCCGACCGCCAGCAGGCACGCGATCAGCGTGACCGCGAGCGTGGCGATCGTCACCTCCAGCAGCACGCTGGTCACGGTCTGGCGAATGCGGTTCGGGTCGTAGCGCAGCACGATGCCGCCGACGCTCTTGCCGAAGCTGTTGATGAGCGGCGCGCCGGTGAAGGCGGTGCCGGGGGCACGTCCGGCCCAGTTCGGCTGGTCCGGGGTCAGCGCCAGCCAGCGCCGATCCAGCGGTTCGCCGATGCGCTGGCGGTCGGTGTCGAACAGCACGCGCTGCTGGTCGTCATAGACCGAGATGCCCTGAATCACCGGATCCTCGGCATTGCGCCGGTCGATCAGCGCCTGGGTGTTGCGCAGCATGGCGAGCGCCAGGCCCAGGTTCATGCTGTCTTCGACGATGCGCTTGATGTCGCTGACCTCGAACGCGTAGATGGCACTCTCGCGGTCGGCCACGACGCGCTCGAACTTCAGAATGTTGAGCGTCGCCGTCAGCGTGGCGGCGACGATCAGAATCAGCACGACGGTGATCGTCATGCGCTGGGTGAGGGAGGCGTTGCCGAGCATGTTCAGAAAATGCCCGCGGCCCGCCGGGTCGCCGTTGCCGCCGTCGGGACCAGCCGGTCGATCGCGCTGAGATCGATCGAGGGCAGGAACAGCCGAAGGCAGTCGATGTAATCGTCCGGCGTCACCGTCTCGAAGCCCCGCGCGGCGAAGGCGGCGAAGTCCTCGTTGGTCGGGAAGCGGTAGTAGGCACGGGCCGACGGATCCTGCGGCTCGGGCCTGAGCGGCAGGCCGGCGGCGATCCGGTCGACGAAATCGGCGGCGCGACGGGCACCCGCGGCATAGAGCCGGGCCGAATGCCAGATCATCGAATGGGACGGATCGAGCGGCACCGGCTCGACCGCGAGGATCGGGCCGGTGTCGATGCCGCGGTCGACCATATGAACCGTGCAGCCGAGCGTACGCTCGCCGTTCAGCATCTGGCGAAAGGGCGCGAACAGCCCGCCATAGCTGGGCAAGCGGCCCGGATGGACATTGATGATGCCGTGGCGCGGCAGATCGATCAACGCCTGCGGGAAGATCAGGCTGAAGCGGACCGACAGGATCAGGTCGGGCTGGAACGCGGCCAGCAGCGGCCGATCGCCGTCGGCCTTGAGATTGGTCAGGATCGTGCCGTTGAGGCCGTAATCCTCGGCCAGCTGCCGGAAGGTGCGAAAGCCGCTGGAAACGGCCGGCGTCTGTTCGATCAACGGAAACAGCACGCCCAGCGGCAGGTCGCGCTCCAGGAGCCGCAGCCGGGCCAGCTCCGGAACCGAGACCTCGTCGTTGCGGCGCTTGTTCGAATAGAACACCGCAACGGTATGGCCGGCGAGGCGCGGCAGCAAATGGTTGAGGGCAATGGCGCCGAACAGATCGAGCTTGGCGCAAACCGCGATGCGCATTGCGGGCCTGCTGCGCTCGGCCGTGTCTGCGCTAAAATGCTGCATGGATCTTTCCCCTGCAGGGAACCGACAAGAATTGACGGCCTGAAGACCCCGATTTTCGTCGCCGGGGCGGCCGGTAGAGTGCGACGCGCGGCACGATAGCAGAAATCGGTTAATGGTTGCTGATCGTTCGCGGCCAAATGACAGCTTGCTGCCGGTCGTCGTGATGCGGACACAGGAATACCATGACGCGGGCGGCGGCGCAGTGCATCATCCGGCCCAAGGGCAAGCGGAGATGGGGTGGCGAAATGCTGCGGTTGTTCATGTCGGCGGATGTGGCGGGCTCCACGTCCTTCAAGGCCCAGGCGGATCTAGGCGGCATGGCGGAGCCGGAATGGCTGACGGTCTTCCGCAGCTTCTTCACCAATTTTCCGATCATGCTGATGGGCCAGACCGCGGCCGAAATGGCGGACGAGGATTCGCTGCCCGAGATCGGGGTGTGGAAGGCGCTCGGCGACGAGCTGATCCTGACCTGCCGGCTGCAGAGCGCGGAAGAGGCGACACATCTCATTCGCGCGCTCTACCTGTCGATGGCGAATTACGAAAAGCAATATATGAGCAAATTGCCGCTGCGGCTGAAGGCGACCGCCTGGGTGGCACAATTCCCCGCGCCCAACATCGAGATCGAAATCCCCGAACTGTCGGGCGACGGGCAGATCCTGGATTTCATCGGGCCGTCGATCGACCTCGGCTTTCGGGTCAGCAAATTCTCCCGGCCCTCGACGGTGGCGCTGTCGCTCGACCTGGTCGAACTGCTGCTGTCGTCGCGCAAGGGCGAACTGCTCAGCTTCTCGATCCTGGGGCGGGAAGGATTGAAGGGCGTGCATTTCGGCCGGCCCTATCCGATCATCTGGTGTCGCCCGGAAGAGGTCCCCTATAATTTCATGCCGTGGGAGGTCGAGGATTGCCCGCTCACGCGCAAGGCGCTCACCGAACCGTCGGCGCACCGCAAGGAAATCCGCAAGCTGATCGACGACACGCGGCTCTATCTGACCAAGATGCACGGCGTGCCGGCCCGGCCGGTGCTGGCGGCGCTCAAGGACTAGCGTGCGCTGTCTGGCGTGGGCTGTCTTTGCGGCGATGGCCGAGGCGGTGCCCTTTTAAGCTGGAATATCCGCGGATTCAGGCCTACATCGACGCACGACCGAGCTGCGGTCTGTCGGCTCTGAAATGAACGTGATCGAATTGGTGACCAGCCTGCAAAACGCCCGCGCCCAGAGCCTCAAGTGTCGGTGATCGCGTCGGAATCGGTCGAGCGAGCGACCGCGCAAAGGCGCAAAACGACGAATTCGGGCCTGGCCTTGCGCGACCTCGGCCAAGGCGTGCTGCGCTGGTGGCTCTGGGGCCTGGTTGCCTGGTGCGATATCAAGCAGCGCTATCGCGGCTCGGTGCTGGGGCCGTTCTGGCTGACGCTCAGCACCGCGGTCATGATCGGTAGCCTGGGCGCGCTCTATTCGCGCCTGTTCCACATGGATCTGGCGACCTATCTGCCCTACCTGTCGCTCGGCATTTTGATCTGGGGGCTGATTTCGGCACTCTTGAGCGAAAGCTGCACCGCCTTCATCTCGGCCGAGCATGTCATCAAGCAGATCCGCATGCCGCTGTCGGTTCATCTCTATCGGGTGATCGCACGCAACGTCATCGTGTTCGGCCATAATCTGGTCGTGTTCGTCGTCGTGATGCTGTGGTTTCGGGTCCAGGTCCGCTGGGCGGATCTGATGGTGCTGCCGGGCCTGGCGCTCCTGATGCTGGGCATGGTGCCGGTGGGCCTGATCCTGGCGGCGATCTGTGCGCGATTTCGCGACATCCCACCGGTCGTGGCCAACCTGCTGCAAGTCATCTTCTTCATGACGCCGATCATGTGGCGGTCGGAACTCTTGGGTCCCAACATCGATCTGGCGATCTATAACCCGTTCAACTGTTTCATCGATCTGGTGCGGGCGCCGCTGCTGGGGGAATGGGTGCCGGCGACTTCCTGGGGGGTGACGCTCGGGATGACCGCAGCCGCCTGGGCGGTGGCGTTTCCGTTCTTCGCCCGCTTCCGCGCACGCATCGCCTATTGGGTTTGAGGCCGATCCCGTGACCGCGATCCATCTGCGCGACGTCTCCATCGATTTTCCGGTCTATCAGGGCGGCAGCCGCTCCCTGAAAAAGACGCTGATGCGCGCCGGCGCCGGCGGCCGGATCCTGGCCGATGCCAGCCAGCGGCTGGTCGTCCATGCGCTCGACCAGATCACCCTCGATATCGAAGAGGGCGACCGGGTCGCCTTGATCGGCCCGAACGGCGCCGGCAAGACGACCTTGCTGCGCGTGCTGGCCGGCACCTACGAGCCGACCGTCGGCCTGGTCGAGGTCGACGGCCACGTGGCGCCGCTGTTCGATTCGGCCTTGGGCCTCAATCCGGATGCGACCGGGTACGAGAACATCATCCTGCGCGGCGTCTATATGGGCATGTCGCCCAGGTCGATGTCGGGGCGGATGGAGGAGATCGCCGCCTTTACCGAACTCGGCGATTATCTGCGCATGCCGATCCGCAGCTATTCATCCGGCATGCTGATGCGGCTCGCCTTCGGCGTCGCCACCTGCGTGCATCCGGAAATCCTGCTGATGGACGAATGGCTCCTGGCGGGCGACGCCTATTTCCTGGAAAAGGCGCGGGCGCGGCTGGCCAGCTTCGTCACCGGATCGAAGATCCTGGTGCTGGCCTCCCATTCCGACCTCATCGTGCGGGAATGGTGCAACAAGGGCCTGTTCCTGGAGCGCGGCCAGATCCGCATGTTCGGGCCGATCGACGATGTCCTCGCCGCCTACGCCCAGAGCGTCCACGGCTGACGCCTCAGTCCGCGCAGGGATATGTCCGGGCCAGCGCCCGGAAATAGCTCGCGACCGCCGGGTCATGGGCCATTTCCGGATGTTGGTTGAGGAAGCTCATCCAGACGCGGTTCAACTGCTCGGGCGCGATGCCGGCCGGAATGCAGAAATCCTTGTGGAAGCCCGCGGTCTTCTGTTCCAGCGCATAGGCCTGATCGGCGCCGGTGATGAAGCCGACGCACAGCGACCGGTTCGTCTCCGCCGCCTTGCCGGTACAGAGTTGCCGGTAGTCGCCGCCGGATTGCGGCGTCTCGCCGGCGACGGCGGCAGTGGCGAGAAGGGTCAGGAGGAGGGCAGGGGCGAAGCGGCATAGCACGACGAGGCGGTCTTTCTGTTAGGCGACTTCGATCTGATGGGAGATCCACTGGCTGAGGCTCAACCCTTCGGCGGCGGCGCGGATCGCAGCCTTTCGATGAAGCGCCGGCTCGGTCCGCACCAGGATTTTGCCGTTGAACGGCTTGTCGGGCTCTTCGCCGCTTTCGGCGCACTGAGCCAGATAGTCGTCGATGCCATTCTCAAACGACGTCCGCAACTCGGCCGCATTACTGCCCTCGAAGTGAATGACGTCCTTGAGCCCGAGGACGATGCCCGAAAAAGTCTCTTCTTCTGGGTCGAAATCGATCGGACCCGCGGCATATCCCTTATATTCCATGGTCATGGCTTGACCCCTGCATTCGTCAGGAACAAGCGCACCGCATCGACGGCGCCCTTCTTCGTTGTCGGTTTCGGATGCGGTCGATGAAAGTTTGCGCGAACGCCATTCAGCCCCATTGCTACGCGACTCCCTTCCCGCTCCTGGACCGAGCCTCCACAGCCGACAACAAGCGACTCGATTTCCGACCAACGAATATCGGCCTTCGTGGGTCTTTGAAATATTGCCTCAAGCGTTTTTCGATGCTTGCCGTTCATGAGTGTTTGATATCGCTTTTCGATATCGACTTCCAGACAAATGGGCATGCGCCAGCGACATCGCCATCGGTTTGACCCAAAAGAAAAGGGCGGTACCGAAGCACCGCCCTTTGGTCTCACACCACCGCGGGGTGGGGTGTCGACGCTTCGGGTTCTTCCTCGTGGGCGACATGGTGGTCGCCCGCGATCAGCATGTAGACCGCCGGCACGACGAACAGCGTGAACAAAGTGCCGATGGTGAGGCCGGTCGCGATGACCAGGCCCATGTTGAAGCGCGACACGGCACCCGCACCGCTCGACAGGATGAGCGGGGCCACACCCAGCACCATCGCCGCCGTCGTCATCAGGATCGGGCGAAGACGGATGCTGGCGGCGCCCTCGATCGCCTCCCGCTTCGTCTTGCCCGTCGCCTGCAGCTCGTTCGCCACCTCGACGATCAGGATGCCGTGCTTGCTGATCAGGCCGACCAGGGTCACCAGACCCACCTGGGTATAGATGTTGATGGTCGAGCCGCCGATGCCGAGGCTGAGGAACACCAGCGCACCGGCCACCGCCATCGGCACCGAGACCAGGATGATGATCGGATCCCGGAAGCTTTCGAACAGGGCCGCCAGCGACAGGAAGATGATGATCAGCGCGAAGGCCATGGTGAAGAAGAAGCCACCCGACTCCTGCACCGTCTGGCGCGACAGCCCGCCATAATCGACCGTATAGCCGGCGGGCAGGGTGTCCTTCGCGACCTGCCGCAGCTGGTCCAGCGCCTGGCCCATCGAAACGCCCGGTGCCGCCACGCCCTGGATCGTAGCGCTGTTCAGCTGCTGGAAGTGATTGAGCGATTCCGGCACCGTCTTGGTCGTGATCTTGGCGACGGTAGAGAGCGGGATCGCCGTTCCGGCCGAGTTCCGGATGTAATAGTCCAGGAGCTGCTCGGTCGTCTGGCGCGACTGCTGGGCGACCTGCGGGATGACCTTGTAGGAGCGGCCGTCCAGGCTGAAGTAATTGACGTAGCCGCCGCCCAGCATGGACGCCATGGCGCTGCCGATGTCGCTCATCTTGAGGCCGAGTTCGGCCGCCTTGTCCCGATCGATGTCGATCGTCGCCTGCGGCTGATCGATCTTGAGATCGGTGTTGAGGAACATGAACAGCCCGGTCTTGAGCGCCGCCCCCAGGAATTGCTGGGCGATCGGGTTCAAGCGATCGAACGAGTCGGTCGAGTTCAGCACGAACTGGATCGGCAGGCCGTTCGAACCGGGGAGCGACGGCAGCTGGAACACCACGATCTGCGAGCCGGCAATGACGTTCAGCTCCTGCTGCATCTGCGGCTGCAGCTGGTTCGAGGTCTTGACCCGCTGGTCCCAGGGCTTCAGCACCATGCCGGCGATCGACTGGCCGGGCGCATCGATCTGGAACACGTGGTCCGTCTCGGGATGCTTGGCAAAGGTTTCGTAGACTTGGCGGTTATAGAGCTGGCGCTGCTGCAGCGTCGCGGTCGGCGACGAGGTCGACAGCGCCACGACCACGCCCTGGTCCTCCTGAGGTGCCAGTTCCTGCTTGGCGCCCATCCAGAGCGGTGCCAACGCGCCCAGAATGATGATGCCGAACAGATAGGTCACCGCGCGATAGTTCAGGCTGCCGTGCAGCCAGCGCTGATAGCCGCGGCGCAGCGCATCGAACCGGCGATCGATGAAATCGACGATCCGCTCTTCCCAGCCGCTGCGATCGTGGCTGTGCGCCTTCAGGATGCGCGACGACATCATCGGCGTCAGCGTCAGCGCCACCACGGCCGAGACCGTGACCGCGCCGACGAGCGTAAAGGCGAACTCGGTGAAGAGCGCGCCGGTCAAGCCGCCCTGGAAACCGATCGGGACATAGACCGCGATCAGCACCACGGTCATGGCGACGATCGGCCCGGCCAGCTCGCGCGCCGCCTGGATGGCGGCGCCCATCGGCTTCATGCCCTCTTCCAGATGTCGGTTCACGTTCTCGACCACGATGATCGCGTCGTCGACGACGAGACCGATCGCCAGCACCAATGCCAGCAGGGTCAAGAGGTTGATCGAGAAGCCGAACGCCGCCATCAGCACGAACGTGCCGACCAGCGACAAGGGAATGGCGATGGTCGGGATCAGAACCGAGCGGGGCGAGCCCAGGAACAGGAACACGACCAAGGTCACGATCAGCAGCGCTTCGATCAGCGTGTTCTCGACCTCGTTGATCGAACTGTTCACGAAGGCGGTCGAATCATAGACCACCTCGCCATGGAGGCCGGCCGGCAGCTGCGAGACGATGTCGGGGAACACCGCGCGCACGCCCTGGATCACCTGCAGCAGATTGGCTGCGGGCGCCACCTGGATACCGATATAGACCGCCTTCTTGCCGTCGAAGCCGACGGTCGCCTCGTAGCTGTCGGCGCCCAGTTCGACCTGCGCCACGTCCTTCAGCCGGACGATCGCGCCGCCCGACTGTTTCAGCACCAGATTCTTGAACTCGTCGACCGTATGCAGGTTGGTCGACGCGTTCAGATTGACCTGGATCATCTGGCCCTTGGTATTGCCGACGCCGGAAATATAGTCGTTCGAGGACATGGCGGACGAGACGTCGGCGGCGGTCAGGCTATAGGCGGCGAGCTTGACCGGGTCGAGCCAGGCCCGGAGCGCGAAATTCTGCGAACCCAGGATTTCGGCCGTCTGCACGCCATCGACCGCCTGCAGCTTCGGCTGGACGACGCGGACCAGATAGTCGGTGATCTGGTTCGAGGCCAGCACGTCGCTGTTGAAGCCGATATACATGGCATCGATGGTCTGGCCGACCTTGACCGACAGGGTCGGCTGCTGCGATCCGGGCGGCAGCTGGTTCAAGACCGAACTGACCTTGGCCGAAATCTCGGTCAGGGCCTTGTCGGAATCATAGTTGAGCCGCAGGTTGACCGTGATCGTGCTGGTGCCGCTCTGGCTGGTCGACGTCATGTAGTCGATGCCGTTCGCCTGGGCGATGGCGGTTTCCAGCGGCGTGGTGATGAAGCCCGCGATGACGTCCGGGTCGGCGCCGTAATAGGTGGTGCTGACCGTGACGATCGCGTTCTCGGTGCGGGGATATTGCAGGATCGGCAGCGAGAACGCCGCACGCAGGCCCAGGACCAGGATCATCAAGCTGACGACCGTGGCCAGGACCGGGCGGCGAATAAAGAGATCGGTGAAATTCATCGTCCGGACCGCCTGTTACTTGTTGTCCTTGATGACGGGATTGGCGTCATTCGAGGGCACGACAGAGTTGTTGACGATGACCGGGCTGCCGTTGCGCAGCTTGACCTGTCCCGCGATCACGACCTGGTCGCCGGCTTTGATGCCCTTCACGACCGCGACCTGATCGCCGCGGGTGTCGCCCGTGGTGACGAAGATCTGACGGGCCTGGAGGATCGGCTGTCCCTTATCGTCCTTGCCCTTGTCCTCGATCAGGAAGGCGGTGCTGCCGTAGGCATTGTAGGTGATGGCGGTCAGCGGCAGCGTGATGAACTGCTGCGGCGTGCCGGTGTCGATCTGGGCGGTGGCATACATGCCGGGCAGCAGCTTGTGGTCGGGGTTCTTGAAGGCGGCGCGGATCGACAGGTTGCGGGTGGCGCTGTCGACCTTCGGGTCGATCGCGACCAGTTCGCCGGTGAAGCTCTCGCCGGGATAGGTGTCGACCAGGGCCGTCACCTTCTGGCCGACCTGAAGCTGCGCCAAGGCCTGCTGCGGCAGGCTGAAGTCGACGAAGATCGGGTCGAGCGCCTGCAGGGTCACGATGGTCGTGCCGGCGTTCAGATATTGGCCGATATCGACCTGGCGGATGCCCAGATGACCGGCGAACGGCGCCTTGACGACCTTCTTCGCCACGATCGCGCGCTGCTGGTCGGCCAGCGCCTTGTTGTTCTTCAGGTTTGCGGCATCCGTATCCAGCACCTGCTGGCTGACCGCCTGGACCTTGAACTGCTTCTGATCACGCTCCAGCGTGATGCGGGCGAGGTCGGCCTGGGCTTCGAGCGAGGCGAGCTTGGCGACATCGTCGTCGTCGCGCAGCGTCACGAGCGGCGCGCCGGCCTTGACGTCGTCGCCGGACTTGAACTGGATCTGGTCGACGATGCCGGACACTTCCAGCGACAGGTCGGCGCCGTTGACCGCCCGCAGCGAGCCTACGGCCTTCAATTGCGGCTGCCAGGGCTGGGTGCCGGCGACGGTCGTCGCCACGGTCTGGGGCTGATTGCCGAAGCCGGCGAGGAACTGCTTGATCATCTTGGCCTTGAAGGCCTCGAAGCCGAAGATCCCGCCCAGCACCAATGCGACCAGCACCAGCATGATGATCATGCGTTTGGCCATCGAAAACTCTCCGTTCTTGAACGCGCCGCTTAAAGGGCTGCGTCGGTCTGTTGGGCGGCGCCGCGATCCTTCGCGACGACATCGCTACGATTCCACCAGCCGCCACCGAGCGCCTGGAACAGGGCGGCAGTGTCGGCGTAACGGGCGGCCTGGGCTTTCACGAGCCCGATGCGCGCCTGCTGATAGTTCTGCTGGGCGGTCAACAGCGTCAGGACATTGATCCCGCCCGCTTCCAATTGTGCTTGGGCCAAGGTCAGGCTGTCGGCCGCGGCGGTCTCGGCCGCGAACTCGGCCTGGAGCGCGTCGGCGTCCGAGGTCAGCGCGCGCAACGCGTTCGCTACGTCGAGGAAGGCCTGGATCACGGTCGAGCGATATTGTGCCGCCGCCTGGTCGAAGGCGGCATCGGCCGCCCGCTTGGTATGGAGCAGCTTGCCGCCGTCGAAGATCGTGCCGGTGGCGCTGGAGCCGATGCCCCAGACGAGGCTCTTGCCCTCGAACGTCTTGGCGAGCGTCAGCGCCTCGAGCCCGACATTGGCAGAGAGGGTCAGCTGCGGCAGCTCGTTCGCGAGGGCGACGCCGATGGCCGCACTGGCCGCATGCAGGTTCGCTTCCGCCGCCTGGACGTCCGGCCGCTGTTCGACCAGTTTGGACGGCAGCGAGACCGGCAGCTCGCCGGGCAGCACCAGGGCCGCGAGGTCGAACTGCTCGCCGGTATCCTGGTTCGGGAACCGGCCGAGATAGGCCTGGATCTGGTTGCGCTCCTGGGCCAGCTGCTTCTGCAGCGGCGGCAGGGTCGCCTGGGTCGCGGCCAGGGTCGATTGCTGGTTCAGCAAGTCGGCCCGCGCGGCACCGCCGAGCGAGACCTGCTTGCGGACCGTGTCGAGGCTCTTGGTCTCGGCGCTGATCACTTCCTGGGTCGCCTGGATCTGGCCGCGCAGCGAGGCCTCGGCGATCGCCGCCGTGACCACGTTCGAGGTCAGGCTGAGATAGCTCGCCTCCAGCTCGAAACGCTGGTACTCGGCCTTGGCCTCCAGCTCTTCGATGTTCCGGCGCGTCGCCCCCCAGATGTCGATCGTGTAGGACAGGTTCGGACCGACATTATAAAGGCTGTAGATCGACGAGCCGAAGCCGCCCTGCAGCGCCTTCTGGCGCGAGCCGCCCGCGCTGCCGGTGATGGTCGGATAGAGTGCGCCGTTTTCGGCCAGCGCCGCTTCCTGCGCCTGGCGCAGCGCCGCCTGGGCGGCGTCGAGATCGGGATTGGCCTTGAGGGCGACCTCGACCAGCTTGTTGAGCGGCTCGGAATGATAGAGCGACCACCAATCGCCGGGAATGTCCCGGCCATCGATCAGATGCTGGGCGTCGCCACCGGCGACTTTGGCGGATGTCGTCTGCTTGGGCAGTTGGTCGGCGCTGTACCCGGCATCGATCGGCGCGTCTGGCGCCTTGAAATCCGGTCCTACGGTGCAACCGGCAACGAGTGCCAATGTCGCCGATGAGGCCGCCCGGGCGATAATGCGCCTTGAGCTCGTCACGTCTTGATGCTCCTGGAAGCCGGTCTATCAATGGAAATGCCCGCGGGAAGGTGCGGGCAGGCTTGCGCTCAGATTTTAGAAACTAGGGCGTTTCTTCGCGCCTGGAAGCTAGGGACGCAACCGGCAAGTGTCAAGTGAGCAGCCGCAACATAGTGACGGCGCTCCGGCAGAAATCCTTGCGCGGAGCTGATCTGCGCTTGCTGTTCCTGACACGCGGGCTTAAGTAAGAAACCAAGGAGTTTCCTATCCGCACGACCTGCGGCGATGCGCGACCACCGACGCGCGGATAGGCGGAGGAGCGATATGGTCGATATAGCCGCGATGTGCTGCGGCCCGCGGATGCGTGGCCGACCCAAACTCATTTCCGAGGATGAGCGCCGGGGCCGGTTGATTCAGGCGGCCGAGGACGTGTTTCTGGAACGCGGCTATGTGCTGGCGACCATGGACGACGTGTCCCGGCGCGCCGGCATGTCGAAGAAGACGATCTATCAGCTGTTCTCGACCAAGCAGGCGCTGTTCGCCGCGTTGATCGCGCAATATACCGAACATCTGATGATGCCGATCAAGACCGACGACGGTACGCGCGGCCCCCGGATCGTGCTCGAGGATTTCCTGCGCCAGCTCGCCCGCTTCGTGCTGTCGCCGCGCCAGATCGCGATGCATCGGTTGGTGATCTCCGAGGCGATGCGGACCCCGGAACTGGCGCAGGCATTCCTGCGCGAGGCGATGGATACCGGGCAGTCGACGCTGATCGCCTGGTTCGAGCGTCAGCGCGAACGCGGCCTGCTCAAGATCGAGGATGCGGAGGAGGCGGCCAGCATGCTGTGCGGCTTCGTCATCGCCGAGCCGAAGCTGCGCCTGCTCTACGGCCAGGACGAGCCGCCGACCTGGGCGATGATCGACAAACGCGTGGGCCGCGGGCTCGATATCTTCTTCCAGGGTACCGGCGCCTAGCGCCGAGCCTGCCTGTGGCGCCGATCGGGGCGCACGCAGGCGCTGTCCGTTCCTGCTCCATCTGCGTGCTGCCCGGCCAGTGCGGCCGCATTATATTGTGCATGTCTTTTTATTTTTCTATGAATGAATCGAATATTTGAAATTCGATTTCAATAACATTTAATTCTTACTCAAATAAGTTCGTAAAATATCCGCGATGTGAGGGAGTTAACTGAGTAAATAATTAAAATATTACTTGTTTGTTTCAAAATGTTGCCATTTTGCATCATCGATGAACTACCGGTATCTCGCACAAACGTCACTGCCTCCTTTTGCGCATTAGTGGCCCTTCCGGCGCGACGCTGGGAACCCTGAACAGGCATCGTCATGGAAATGACGCGGAAGAGACGGGTCGATCTGACGACCCGCCGCCGCGCTCGATGCAAACTGGGGGTTTTCATGATCATTGCGGACAGGGGAGTGCGCCGGTGGGCGCTTGATTATCGACTTAGGGGATCGGTTGCGGCCGTCTTGCTCGGGCTGTTGCCGGCCGTTTCGGCGCTGGCGCAGACCGCGCCGGAGACCGAGACGATCGAGGTAACCGGCTCCCGCATCAAGAATGCCGACGCGGCGAGCGCCAACCCGATCACGGTGGTGACGAGCGAGGATATCGCCAAGACCGAGGCGGTCACGGTCGAACAATTCCTGCGCAAGCTGCCGGACGTCGATTTCACCGGTGGTCTCAGCCAGAACGACAATAATGGTGGCTACGGCGCCTCCAACCTCGGGCTGCGCAATCTGGGTCCCCAGCGCACGTTGATCCTGGTCAACGGCCAGCGCTTCGTGAATACCGACTCCAACGCGTCGGCCACCGCGGTCGATCTCAACAACATCCCGACCTCGATGATCGACCGCATCGAGATCCTGCGCGACGGCGCCTCGTCCGCCTACGGTGCCGACGCGGTCGGCGGCGTCATCAACATCATCACCAAGCAGCATTACAACGGCGTCGAGGCGGGCGGCGGCGTCGGCGAGACCAGCTATGGCGACGGCCTGCGCTACAACGTCTATTCGACCGTCGGTGCCGATTTCGATCGCGGCAACATCCTGATCAATGTCAGCCATGACCATCAGGACGGCATCGACAGCGCGGCCCGCGCTTGGGCGGTCGACGAGCATAATCTGGCCGGCATCGATTCGTTCGACAGCGTTTCGGGCCGCGTCGCCGGTGCCCAGGGTATCGTCAATCCGGGCACCGCCTCGGCCGCCCGGTATTTCTGGTACGGCACCGGCGCGTCGGCGGCGTCGACCAACCCGATCCTCGCCTCCAACGCCTATACGCTCGGCAACCCGATCGCCGGCGGGGCCTATGCCGGCGGCAAACTGCCGCCGGGCGATCTCGCCATTCCGGGCGTGCCGGAGGTGTTCTTCGACTATCTGCCGACGGAGCAGCTGACCTCGGGCATCGACCGGACCCAGATCAATTTCACCTCCCACTATGATCTGGCGCCCGACGTCACGGCTCTGTTCGAAGCGTTCTACACCGACCGTCAGTCGCGGCAGTTGCTCAACCCCGAACCGCTTGGCGCCGGCACGCCGACGCCGCAGTTCCCGAGCGCGTTCCTCATTCCGGCCTTCCTGTCCAACGGCGCGCTCAACCCGGCGAACCCGACGACGGCGGCCAATGCCGCGGCCCTGTTCGGTGCGGCCAACGTCGACACGCCGGTGGCGCTCAGCACCCGCCGCTTCGAAAACGGCGATCGCATCTACACTGACGACATCAATACCTATCGTCTGCGCGCCGGGCTCGAGGGCACGCTGTGGAGCAGCTACGACTGGCAGGTCGGCTATTTCTACGGCAAGTCGGACGCGCAATATAACGTCGCGAACGAAGCCAATTTCTATCACATCTCGCAGCAGCTCGGCATCAACCCCTGCGGCACGGCCGTGGCCCAGGGCTGCTCGATCGCCAATTATTTCGGCTACCAGTCCCTGACGCCGGCGCAGGCCAAATACAGCGTGTTCGACAATACCTCGCAGAGCACGCTCTCACTGCAGGACGCCTACGGCAACATCTCCGGCCCGGTCTATCAATTGCCGGCCGGACCGTTGAATGCGGCCTTCGGCTTCGAATACCGCACCGACGGCATCAACAACGTGCCGAACGCGGTGGTGACCCAAGGCGACTCCGCCACGTTCGAAGCCCCGACGCAGGGTTCCTACGCCACGGCCTCGGTCTATGGCGAATTGAACGTGCCGATCCTGTCGAACCTGCCGTTCGTCAAGGCTCTGACCGGCAATGTTTCGTCGCGCTACGACTACAACACCACCTTCGGTCGGTCGCTGACCTACAAGGCCGGGCTCGACTATGCGGTCGACGATGATTTCCGCCTGCGCGGCAATCATTCGACCGGCTTCCGGGCCCCGCAGGTCAAGGAGCTCTATGCCGGTGCCGCGAGCACGTCGCCGACCGGCACCGATCCCTGCGCCGCCAACGGCAATTTCACCGGTAATGCCCAGTGCCAGCTGGATTTCCAGAAGTCCGGGCTGTCGGCCGGCACGGTGCCGCCGTCGATCACCCAGCTGCCGGGCATCCTCGGCGGCAATCCGAACCTGAAGCCTGAGACCTCGACCGAATGGACCTTCGGCGCGGTCGCGACCCCGCATTGGGTTCCGGGCCTGACGGTGACGACCGACTATTATACCGTCCTGGTCCGCAACGAGATCGGTACCTACGATCCCGTGGCCTTGCTCGCTGCCTGTTACGGCGGCGTGCCCTACATCGTGTCGCAGGCGCAGGCGTGCAAATTCGTCAACTTCGGCCATCGCGCGGCCGACGGCAGCCTGCCGCTCATCAGCGTTCTCAACACCAACGTCGGCGACGAGAGCACCTCCGGCATCGATTTCACCGCCAACTACGGCATCGATGCGGCCAAGCTCTACCTGCCGGTACCGGGACATATCAACCTGACCGGCTCGGTGAATTACCTGCTGCAGGACAACACCGTGGCCGAGGGCACCACGGTGAAGAACGCCGGCACGTTCAACCCCAACCTGAACGGCGGCACCGGCGAACCGCGCTGGAAGGCGTTGATGGGGGTGACCTACGCCCAGGATACCTGGTCGGCCGACTTCACCGAACGCTACTACGGCGGCGTGCATGAAGTGAGTTCGGCGCAGAGCCCGGGCGACTATCCCGGCAACGAAGCGGCGGGCGTGTTCTACAGCGATGTCAGCGCCTCCTACCGCTTCAGGAACATCAGCCTGACGGTCGGCGTCGACAATCTGTTCGATAAGGATCCGCCGTTCCTGCAGACGTCGATCCCGGCGATCAGCGATGGCGGTTACGACTTCACCGGCCGCTTCATCTACATGAAGACGACGGTGAAGTTCTAAGCCCGGGGCGAGGATGACGCCTGCCCGGACCGGGCAGGCGTCATTTCCGCATCCGCGTTTCAGTCTCTTCGATCATGGAGGCGTGATATGGAACTGGACCAGTTGAACGGCGTACTGATTGCACGATCATCGTCGCTGGGCGGCGAGGCGCACAAGGTGCTGTGGTATCTGACGGCGCGTCTCACGTTCAACGAATTCTCGATCATCAATATCAGCGAGGTATCCTGGGATCTGGGCCTGAAATCCCAGGCGGTCAGCCGTGCGCTCAGGAACTTGATCGACGGCGGCGTCGTCGAGCGCGGTCCGCGCGTCGGCAAGCGCAATTCCTTCCGCTTCGCACGCTCGGTCGCCGGCTATCGCCCGGCCCCCCGGTCGCGGGAAATGGAGCGCATCGCCTCTTGAGTTTGCCGCGTAATCTCATCATCCTCAGTTCATTCCAGCCGCGAATTGGAATGCCGAGAAATCGGCGGGAGCAATCATGTCTTTAAGCCAGGACGTGAGGGCGCGGCTGACGGCCCCCCTCGGAGCAATGAACCTTGTCGCGGCACCTGCCACGGCACTCTGCCCCGGCCTCTCGGTCGGCCTCTATCAGGCCGGCGGCGGTCTGTTCAACTCGCCGCCGACGACCGATCATCGCCTGATCATCCATGTGGGCGCGCCGGTGCGCGCGAACTGCCGCATCGACGGCGTCCACCAGGACAGAGTTCAGGTCCGCGGCGACATCGATCTTGTCCCGGCCGGTGCGGCAGGTTGCTGGGAGGATGACGGTCCGGCGACCATCCTGTATTTTCGCGTCTCGCCGGCCCTGCTGCTCAGCACGGCTGAAGACATGGACATGAACCCGGCCGGCATCGGCCTCGTCCCGCAATTGCAGGCGCGTGATCCGCAGATCGAATATATCGCCTCGGCGCTTCACAGCGCGCTCACGCAAGGCGCACCCATCGAGCGGCTGTTCGCGGAGAGTCTCGGCACGGCCTTCGTCGCCCGTCTGCTGCATCAGTTCACGACGGACGCGCCGGCGCTGGTCAAGGGCGGCCTGTCCAAGCGACGGCTGCTCAGCATTATCGACTATGTCGAAGACAACATCGACAAAGCCCTGTCGCTGAGCGACATCGCGGCCGTCGTCGGCATCGGCGTCTCGCATCTGAAGACGCAATTCCGCCGTTCGATGGGCATGCCGGTCCATCAATATGTGATCCTGCGCCGGGTCGAGCGCGCCCGGATGCTGATCCGGCGCGGCAGCTCGATCAGCCAAGCGGCCTTCGAATCCGGCTTCGCCCATCAGAGCCACCTGGCCCGGGCGACGCGGCGGGTCTTGGGCCTATCGCCGCTGGAGATCGTTCGGCAACGCTAGTGGATAAAATCTAACAGATATCGCCCGCGACGGATTCCCCTGCTCCCCCGGATGTGCGAGTCTCGGGAATGCGCCCAGGAATCGCCATCGAGGTTACCGCTGCGGCTCGCGCTCGCTTGG
>Ga0302314_10001310_pt1 | contig 46567 bp, 38 predicted proteins | sample III_Palsa_N2_3_FD_200533 | JGI IMG/M metagenome (GOLD analysis project Ga0302314, IMG submission 200533) | Peat permafrost microbial communities from Stordalen Mire near Abisko, Sweden - III_Palsa_N2_3 | ecosystem: Environmental > Terrestrial > Soil > Palsa > Peat permafrost | place: Sweden...
TGGCCGTTGATGGCGACGTGGCTGAGGGTCAGGCTGGCGCCATGGAAGGCGCTGGCATTGGCGAAGGTGTACAGACCGAGGTCGGTGAGCGTCTCGTCCCCGCGGTTGCGGTACTCGGCGCGCAGACGCCCATCAAGGGAATGCGTCTCAGGCGCATAGGTGGCGCGGATGCGGTACAGCGGATCGTCGTCGTGGGCGGTCAGATCCGCGGCCGCATCCGGCACCAGCGCCTGGCCGAGCTGGGCGCTCAGCGCAGGGAAGGACGGTAGCGGCTCGGCCGCGGCAAGGGCCCCGCTGGGGCCCATCAGAAGCGCCAGCGCCAGCAGGATGCCGGCCAGGACCGCGCCGCAGCAGCGGGCGCGGATGCGCCCGGGAGCCGGGGAGGAGGACCTGGCCGGAGCCATGGACGAACTACTTCTTGGTCTCTTTGGAATCGATCCACTTCATCATCTTGCGCAGGTCGCGGCCCACGATCTCGATGGGATGGTTGGACTCGGTCTTGCGCATCTTGTTCATGAAGGGCTTGCCCTTGGCGCATTCCTTGCGGAAGGCCTTGGCGAACTTGCCCTTCTGGATGTCCTTGAGGACCTTGCGCATGACCTTGCGCGTCTTCTCGGTGATGATCTTGGGTCCGGTGACGTAATCGCCATACTCGGCGGTATTCGAGATCGAATAACGCATGTAGCTCAGGCCGCCCTGGTACATCAGGTCGACGATCAGCTTGACCTCGTGCATGCACTCGAAGTAGGCCATCTCGGGCGGGTAGCCGGCCTCGGTCAGGGTCTCGAAGCCGGTCTTGATCAGCGCGCACAAGCCGCCGCACAGCACGACCTGCTCGCCGAAGAGGTCCGTCTCGGTCTCGTCCTTGAAGGTGGTCTCGATGATGCCGGCCTTGGCGCCGCCGATGGCATTGCCGTAGGCCAGGGCGCGCTTGAGCGCCTTGCCGGTGGCATCCTGGCTGATCGCGACCAGGCACGGCACGCCGCCGCCTTTGAGGTACTCGCTGCGCACCGTGTGGCCGGGGCCCTTGGGCGCGATCATGGTGACATCGATCTCCTTCGGCGGCTTGACGAAGCCGAAGTGGATGTTGAAGCCGTGCGCGACCATCAGCATCATGCCGGGACGCAGGTTGGGGGCGATGTCCTTCTGGTAGAGTTCCGGCAGGAACTCGTCCGGCACCAGGCACATGACGATGTCGGCGCGCTTGACCGCATCGGCGGGCGGGATGACCTCGAAGCCGTGCTTGAGGGCCAGGAGCGCATTCGGGCTGGTCTTGTTGTGATTGCCGACGATGACCGTCACACCGCTGTCGCGCAGGTTCTGCGCATGGGCATGGCCCTGGCTTCCGTAGCCCAGGACGGCGACGGTCGAGCCCTTGATCGGGGCGAGCTTAGCGGTTTTCTCGTAGTGGACTGTGATAGCCATGGCAGCTCCGGTAGGCGCCTGCGCGCAGAATGGATGGGCGCGGCAGCATAGGTGCCGCCGGATAAATGCAAAATCTGGCCTGCGGCCGGGCGCTCAGGCCCCGGATCGGGCGCCGCCGGCGCTGCGGCGCTGGGCGTAGAGCTGCTCGGCCTGGGCCAGATCCGCCGGGGTGTTCACGCCCAGCACGCTGGCCACATCCTCGGTCTCAACCAGCTCGACCCCCTCCCCGCCGGCGGCCAGCATGCCCACGACATCGGTCAGGTAGTATTCGCCCTGGGTGTTGTTGGGCGTCACCGCCGCCAGGCAGCGGAACAGCGCCTCACGCCGGAAGGCATAGATGCCGCTGTTGACCAGGGTGATGGCGCGCTGCTCGGTGGTCGCGTCCTTGTGCTCGACGATGCGGCGCAGCCGGCCCTGCGCGTCGACGATCATGCGTCCGTAGCCGCTGGGATCGCGCATCCGCGCGGCAATGCCGGTGCAGGCCGCGCCGCTGGCGCGATGCCGCACCAGTAGCGCATCGAGCAGCTGGGGCGGGGTCATCGGACAGTCGCCGCACAGCACCAGGACGGTCGCGCCGCTGACCGCGTCTTCGGTGACGCGCACCGCATGGCCGGTTCCCAGCTGCCGGTCCTGCAGGACGCAGCGCGGATGCCAGGGCGCCACCGCCGCCTCGACTGCGGTGCGCTGCCATCCTACTACGACCACCATTTGACCGACCCCGAGGCTCTGGCACGTATCCAGGACATGGGCGATCAGCGGCCGCCCGGCCAGCGGATGCAGGACCTTGGCGAGTTCAGAACCCATGCGCGTGCCCTTGCCGGCGGCAAGGATGACGGCGCTGACATCGGCATGCGCGGTGTCGACCATGCGGTTACGCTATGGTGCCAGACCGCCTGCGCCACCGCCGGTGAGGTTGGGCGGCGGCAGCACCCAGCCATGTAGGACGCTGCTGCTGCCGGGCTGCACGCGCACGCGTTGGCTGATGCCCAATCCGGGGATCCAGACCACCCCGTGGCAATCGCTGAGCACCGCGACCTGGGCGCGACGCGCGCGCGGCAGCTTGCGATCGGCGAAGGTCTTGAACACCCGCTGGCGACCGGGTGCGCCCAGCGGCTGCCACCAGTCGCCGGGCTCGGCCGGGCGCCAGGTCAGGGGCCAGGCCAGTGCCGCCTGGTCGAGCCATGCTTCGCCGGGCCGGGTGCGGAGCGCTGCCGCATCCGGCTGCGGCCCGAGGCGCAGCAACAGGCAGGACGCGCCACGCAGCGCCGAGCCGGGACCGGCGATCCGCACCGGAGCCGGCTCGGGGGTGGGTGCGACGCGCAGGTCCTGCCACTGCAGGCCGCCGTGCATGCGGCGCACCAGCCAGTGGCCCAGATGCAGGGCCTCTCCGGCCGCGCCGCTATCGAGCTCACGCAGGCGGCGCACGCGCTCGCGTGATGGCTCCAGGCCATGCGCGCGCAGCAGGTGGTAGAGGACGCCACCTGCGCCATCGCCGTCGGACTGCGCCTGCGACCAGCGCAGCAGGGCCTGGCTGAAGCCGGGCTCGGCGGCCTCCACCAGCGGCAGCACGCGGTGGCGCAGCGCGTTGCGGCGCAGCGCGAGGTCGCGGTTGCTGCCATCCTCGCGCCAGCCCTGGCCGAGCGCGTGCAGGTAGTCGTGCAGCTGCGCGCGTGGAATGTGCAGCAGCGGCCGCACCAGCGGCGTCCCAGCGCAGTCACGCCTCGGCGGAACCCCACGCGCCCCGGTCGCGCCCGCGCCGCGCAGCACGTGCATGAGCACCGTCTCGACCTGGTCGTCGCGGTGGTGGGCGGTGAGGATGGCCTGGGCCGGGAGCTGTCGCGCCAGCGCGGCGACCCGGCGGTAGCGCTCCTCGCGTCCGGCCTGTTCGAGCCCTTGCTTCCGGTCGCGGGCCACCTCGCGCAGCGCGATGGTGGCGATCGCGCAGGTCAGGCCCAGATCATGGCACAGGCCCGCGACCCAGCGGGCATCCGCCGCCGACTCCGCGCGTAGGCCATGATCGAGATGGAAGACCACCAGCCGCCAGGCGTCCAGCGCATGCAGCATGCGCAGCAAGGCGACACTATCGGCACCGCCACTGACGCACACGACCACGGTGCTGCCGCAGGCTGGCAGCAGGTCCCGACCGCCGCCCAGGAGCTGCGCGCTGCGATCCGCGGGCGCCACCATCACCGCTTAGGTCACGCGACGCTTCTGGTCCTGCACGGTGCGCGAGGTCAGGAGGTCGATCAGCCCCGGCAGCACATCCTTGGCGGAGCCGCGGATCGAGCAGCTCGCCACCGGCGAGAAGGGCGTCTCCTCAGTGTTGATCTCGACCACCGGGTGCCCGGCGCCGAGCAGGTCCGACGGGATGGCCGCGGCCGGCTGCACCAGGCACGACGAGCCGATCAGCAGGCAGCCGTCGGGATTGAACTGAGTGATGGCCTGCAAGGGCGCGCGCGGCAGGGCCTCGCCATACCATACCGAGCCGGGCCGCACCGCCGCGCCGCAGCGCGGACAGGGCATCATGCTCAGGGCGTTGTCGAAGTCATCCGCGGCGCGCCAGCCGCAGCCGTCATTGCAGATGGTGTCGAACAGCGAGCCGTGCAGATGCAGAACCGGGGTGACGCCGGCGCGCTCGAGCAGGTCATCCTCGTTGGTGGTGGCGATCAGCACCCGTCCGGGCGGCGGGAAGTGGCGCTGCAGGAGGGCGATGGTGCGCTGCCCGGGATGGGGCGCCGAGGAGGCGATGGTCAGGCGGCGTTCGCGGTACCAGTCCCAGACCAGTTCCGGATCCTTGACGAAGCCTTCGGGATGGGCGAGCTCCTCGACGTGGTGGTTGCGCCACAGGCCGCCGTCGGCTCGGAAGGTCGGGATCCCGGCGTCGGCGCTGGCGCCGGCACCGGTCAGCACCAGGAGCCGCCGGCAGTCCTTGAGCAGCGACAAGGCCTCCTTCTGCGCCTGGGCCAAGGCCCCTGGTAGTTCCGTAATCCGTTGCGCCACTGCGGCGGAGTGTATCGGCCGCCCGCTTGGCGATCAAGGTTGGGAAATGACCGCCGGGTAGTCACACTATGCAGGGCCCAGTAGAAAGGTTCATCCCCGCTTCAGGGAGTGCTCATGGGTTCATTCAGACTCATTGTCTGACGCTGGCTGACCGGCCCACCGAGCCACGTCATGGAACGGGAGACGAACCATTACCAGAGCCCAAGATGTCGCGAAGGGTCGCATCGCACACCAGGACGTCATGGCCGCGACGCATCTGCATGCGCACGACCGTGCCGGCTGGTTGCCGGCAGATGATCCCGATCGCGAAGAGCAGATCCGCATGGCGCGTTGGATGCGTGTCGGTCCGCAGGCCATCCATCGCCAGCAGGATATCGCCATCCAGCACCCCGGCGCGCGCGGCGGGCGTTCCCGGGACCACATGCGCCACCAGGTCACCGGAGGGCGCTGGCGGGAAGGTGGCCCCGAGGTTGTTGAACCGCATGGGTTCCGGCGGACGGCGGGTGGGACGCAGATAGATGCGCGCCCGTGGTCCATCGATGATCATATCGAACTGCCTCATGGCGTAGAGGCCGAAGCGCACGGGATGCTCGCGCTGCTCCACATCATTTGGGAATGACTCCGACACGGGCAGATCATGAAGTGTCAGTGGTCCGAACGAGAGCGTATGCACCCAGGAGACGTCCTGCGTCCACAGCCGGTAGGAATCAGAGGTCAGACTGCAGGTCTCCCGTCCTGGATCGCGGACCTGTCGCCAGGTCGCTGCATCGACCAGGACGCTTCCTGGGTCGCCCGTGTCCAACATGATGCGCAGCGGTGGGCCATTAGTCATCGGGATGATCATCCACAGCCGACTGGCGAGCGGATCGATGGCGAACATCTGCCAGCCGTCATGGGCGCTGGGCGCACCGCCATGGAAGCAGAATCGCCAGTCGGACCAGTCGATCTCGGTCACCACGTGCTGGAGGGTGTGCCACGGCAGCAAACCATCATAACGGGGATCGGGAAGGTCGGAGAGGGCGAACGGAACCTTGTGGATGGATTCCCCGAACATCACCACGTCCGCACCGGTGGTGAAGCTCAGACCGCCGATCAGGCGTGCGCTCGAGGCGGTCATGACCGGATCCAGGACGAGACCGAATTTCTGCGGATTGAAGAGGAACTGAAACGGGGCGCCCGTGTCGAGGCCCATGCTGGCGTCGTGGCCATTGATGGTGATCGGCGTGGAGATGCGGGCGTTCAAGGGCCATTCCGCGGGTGGCTGCAGGGAAGGTCCTGCGATGCACACGCTTGGCGGACGTTCTCCGCACGCGGACAACCACGACAGCATCAGCAAGGCGAGGGCAAGCAGGCCGCGAGGAAGGGCTCGGCATTGCTGCCGGCGATATCGGCGAAACCATCCTGGCCAGGTCATGGTTGCATCCTGGCGCGAGGATGACCAAATCGCGGATCATGTCGATAGCGGCATGCGCCGGTGGTTTGGACAAACCGGCCATGATCCCAGCTTTCCGAGAAGTCGACGGCGACGCATGGACCCCTGTGCCGGCGGGATCGGCGCTTGCCTTAGCGCACGTCACTCCATACCGATCGCGCGCGCAGGCCCCAATCAGCGAGCCGCGCGCCTGGAGCGATCATGACCACTCCCACTGCGCCGCGCGATCCAGCTCCAATCGATCCGACCGATCCGACCTCCCGCCTGGACGATGCTGCCGTGCAGCAGACCTGCGCCTCGATCGAGGATTTCGTGGCCGTGGTGCTCGGCCGCGGACTGCCGCGCGTGGTGCTCGCCTACCGCGACGAGTACGGACCCTATCAGGACAGCTCCGGCCAGGCGACCTATGGCACGGTCCGCGAACTGACCCTGCTGGCCTATGACCGTGGACTGCTGATCACCTGCACCGCCCACGACGCGCAGCGCAGCACGGTGCGCAGCACCCTGCAGGGCCATGGACTGGCGGTCGAGGAGCGCAGCCGCAACCTCACCACCTCGCCACCGCCGCAGGATGCGCGCCGCGGATCCGTGTCCTAAGCCGTCACCCTCGTCACCCTCGTCACCCTCGTCACCGCGCCCGGCCTGTCGGCCGGCGCACCCAAGGAGCCGCCGTGTTCGACCTGTCCCATGAGATCGCCGTGGTCATCGGCGGCACCGGTGTGCTGGGCGGCGCCTTGTGCGACGGCCTTGCCGGAGCCGGCGCGCAGGTCGCGGTCCTGGGCCGCAATCAGGAGCGCGGCCAGGCGCGCGTCGCCGCCATCACTGCCGCGGGCGGACGCGCGGTCTTCGTCAGCTGCGATGCCGGTGATCCCGCCAGTTTGAAGGCCGCCCATCAGGAGGTCGCCTCCGTCCTGGGCGCACCGGGCGTGCTGGTCAACGCCGCGGGCGGCAACGACCCCACGGTCACGGTCACCGCCGAGCGGCGCTTCGAATCGATTGCGCTCGCCGACTGGGAGAAGAACTACCGTCTCAACCTGATCGGCGGCGCGCTCGCGCCGTGCCAGGAGTTCGGACCGGGCATGGTCGCGCGCGGCCACGGCTCGATCATCAACATCGCCTCGGTCAGCGCCCACATCCCGCTGTCGCGCGTGGTCGCCTACTCGGCCGCCAAGTCGGCGGTGCTCAGCCTGACCCAGTTCCTGGCGCGCGAATGGGCCGCGCGCGGGGTGCGCGTGAATTCGATAACCCCGGGCTTCTTTCCGGCCGAGCAGAACCGCCGCCTGCTCTATCAGGAGGACGGTACCCCGACCGAACGCGGCCGGCAGATCCTCGCCCACACCCCGCTGGGTCGCTTCGGTGTGGCGCAGGAGTTGATCGGCGCGGTGGTGTTCCTGGCCAGCGCCAAGGCCTCGAGCTTCGTGACCGGCTCCGACCTGCGCGTCGACGGCGGATTCCTGGCCCAGACCATCTGATGCTGATCCTGGCCTGCGATCTCGGCACGTCCTCGACGCGCGCCGCGCTGTTTGATGCGCGAGGTGAGCGCCGGCGCGCCAGCACTGCGCAGCGCGCCTACCCCCTCCTGACCGGAGCCGATGGCCGGGCCGAACTCGATCCCGCGCGCGTCCTGCGCGCGGTGGTGCGCTGCATCGACCACAGCCACCGCGCCGCGGGGCGCGCCGCGATCACCGCGGTCGGCATGTCGTGCTTCTGGCACAGCATGCTCGGCGTCGATGCCCAGGGACGCGCGCTCACCCCGATCCTGACTTGGGCCGACAGCCGCGCCGCCCCCGATGCCGCGCGCCTGCGCGAGCGCACCGCGGAGCGCACCTACCACCAGCGCACCGGCTGCATGCTGCGCGCCACCTTCTGGCCGGCCAAGCTGCGCTACCTGCGCCGCACCCAGCCGGCGCTGCTGCGGCAGGTCGCACGCTGGGTGTCGCCGGCGGAATGGCTGCTCGAGCAGTTCACGGGCCTTGGGCGCTGCGCGCACGGCATGGGCACCGCCACCGGGCTGTACGATCCCGCGCGCCTGGACTGGGATCCGGCCAGCCTGCGCCTGGCCGGAGTGCGTCGTAAGCAGCTCAATCCGCTCGGCGACGAGGCCCTGACCCTGACTCCGGCCTATGCCCGGCGCTGGCCGCGCCTGGCTGCGGCGCGCTGGTTTCCCGGGATCGGCGACGGGGCCGCCAGCAATCTCGGCGCCGGCGCGCTCGGCCAGGGCACGGCGGCGATCAATGTCGGGACCAGCGCGGCGATCCGCGTGGTGCGCGAGCGCGGCGCGCCGTGCGCCCCCTTCGGACTGTTCTGCTACCGCATCGACCAGCGCCGCTACCTGATCGGCGGCGCGATCACCAATGCCGGATCGCTCCTGGCCTGGTGCAAGGCGCAGCTGGCGCTGCCGAGCGCGCGCGCACTCGAACAGGCCTTGGCCCGGCCGCTGGGCGCGACCGCGGGGCTGCTGGTGGCGCCGCTGTGGATGGGCGAGCGCTCGCCCGACTGGCGCATGCGGCCGGGCGGGGCGATCACCGGCATCACCCAGTCGACCAGCGCCGTGGACCTGGTCCAGGCGATCACCACCGCCAGCTACCAGCGCCTGGCCCGGGTGGCGGGATTGATCCCGGGTGCGCGCGGCGTGCGGCTGATCGTCGGCGGCGGCATCCTCGCCTCCCCGGCCTCGCTGCAGCGCCTGAGCGACTGCCTCGGGGCGGCCCTGCACCCGACCGAGGATCCCGAGCTGTCGCTGCGCGGCGCGGCAGTGCTGGCCCTCGAGCGCTGCGGAGCCACGCCCCGCCCGCCGCGCACCCTGCCCGCGGTCCGTCCGCGGCCGGCCGATGTCGTGGCCTTGCGCGCGCAGCGCCGCCGCCTGGCGGCGCTCGACGACCTGCTGCTGCATCTGGATCCGCCATGACCCTGCTCTACGCCAACGGCTCACCGACCACCGTGCTGAGCGACGACGACCTGCGCCGCGCCATCGCCACGACCATGGCGGCGTTCTCAGACCGCATGCGTGTGCTTGCCATCCCGCCCGACATCACGCGCCTCAACAGCAAGGCCGGCGTCATCACCGATGCGCTCTATGACCAGCTGCGTGGACGCCTGAGCGCGGTGCTGCCGGCCCTGGGCACGCATGTGCCGATGACCCCCGCACAGCAAAAACGCATGTATCCGGGGGTGCCGGCGGAGCTCTTCCGCGTCCACGATTGGCGGCGCGAGGTGGTGACCATCGGCACCATCCCCGCCACGGAGGTCGCGACCGCCACCGAGGGCATCTGGCGCGAGCCGTGGCCAGCACAGCTCAACCGCCTGGTGTGGGAGGGCGGCCATGACCTGATCATCTCCATCGGCCAGGTCGTGCCGCACGAGGTCGCGGGCATGGCCAACGGCACCAAGAACCTGTTCATCGGCTGCGGTGGCGCGGCCGGCATCAATGAGAGCCATTTCATCGGCGCGGCGTACGGCATGGAGCGCATGATGGGGCGCTGCGACACCCCGGTGCGCCGGCTGCTGGACCTGGCGCTTGAGCGCTTCTGCGGGCACCTCTCGATCATCTTCATCCAGACCGTGATCGGCGCCGACGCGCAGGGCCGGCTGGTGACGCGCGGGCTGTACATCAGCCACGGCACGGAAGCCTTCGAGCGCGCCGCGGCCTTGTCGTTGCAGGTCAACTTCACGCTCATCGATGCCCCGCCTACGAAGATGGTGGTCAGCCTCGATCCGGAGGAGTTCCATACCACCTGGCTCGGCAACAAGGCGATCTACCGCACGCGCATGGCGATCGCCGATGGCGGTGAACTGGTGATCCTCGCCCCCGGCCTGACCGGCTTCGGCGAAGATCCGGAGATCGACCGCCTGATCCGCCGCTACGGCTACCGCACCACGCCCGAGATCATGGCGCATGTCGCGCGCGAGCCGGAGCTGCGCGCCAACCTCTCGGCGGCGGCGCACCTCATCCATGGTTCGAGCGAAGGCCGCTTCCGGGTGACCTACTGCCCCGGGCACGTGTCGCGCGCCGCGATCGAGGCGGTCGGCTACCAGTATGCCGATCTCGCGGCGATGACGGCCCACTACCAGCCGCAGGGACGGCGCGACGGCTGGCATGAGGTCGCGGGCGAGCGCTGCTATTTCATCGCCAATCCCGCGCTCGGGCTGTGGGCACATCCGTCGCGCTTCCACTGATCAAGCTCGCAGAGAGCTCGTATCGTCACCATATGGCGACCACGATTCCTTGCTGCGGCGGCGCAGAGGCTGTAGCATGCCCGGACATGGGTACGATCACGGTACGTAAATTTGCGATATCGCTCGATCCCAAGGAGATCGTGGACTTCACGCACGATCTCGAGTATTTCTCGACCATTCTCAGCGAACTCGGCTTCGAGACCACGGGCACCTATACATTCCGCTATAAAGATCAGGAATGCATGATGAAGACCGAGCTGCAGCGTTCGAAAGACGGGTACTACCTGTGGGCCTACGTCCAGGCCCAGGACGAGCACGAGTACCGCCTCCAGGAAATCGCCGACGCCTTCGATGCGCATGTCGTCGACGGCTCGCGCCGAGCACCGGCCTGAGCGGCCCGGGGCCGCGCCGGTCCTCTTCAATTCAGCATGGCATGACCAACGACCCGGAGCGGCGCGGCAGCGTGGCGCCGCGCCTGGCCCTGATCAGGTTGATCTCAGCCTGAGCTGAGGATCTCGGCTTCGCCCTTGGCGGTGCCGGTCGGCGAATAGAAGTACTTCGGACGGATGATCGGCGTGCCCTTGCCGAGGCGCGCCTCGCAGCGCTCATAGACGATCTGCGCGGCGATGCCGACCACGCGCGAGAGCCCGAACAGCACCGTGTAGTAGTCGGGATCGGTCAGCCCGCAGGCCATCAGCAGCGAACCCGAGGCGCTATCGACATTGGGGTGCGGATCGGAGATCTTGGGATTGGCGTGCAGGATCGGCGGCACGACCTCCGCGAGCAGTTTGACCATGCGGAAGTTGGTGTCGGCCGGGCACAGCTCCTCGCCCAGGGCGCGCAGCACGCGCGCGCGCGGATCCTCGACGCGCAAGACCGCGTGCCCGAAACCGTAGACCACTTCCTTGTTGGCGAGCTTCTGATTGATCATCTGCCGGACGGTCTCGGCGTTGAGCTGGGTGCCGACCTTCTGCACGCACTCCTGCACGAACTCCAGGCACTCCTGGTTGGCGCGCCCATGCAAGGGGCCGGCCAGACCGGCCATCGCCGCGACCATGCTCTCATACATGTCGGCCTTGGCCGAGGCCACGGCCTTGCCGACGAAGGTCGAGAGGTTGCCGCCGCCATGGTCGAAGTGCACGACGTCGAAGACGCGCATCAGCCGGGTCAGGCGCTTCGCACCCGCGGCGTCGAGCTTCGGCACGCCGAGCATGTGGACGAAGTTCTCCATGTACCCGAGGTCGTCGCGCGGCGCGATCGGATCACCCCAGCCGGAACGGATGCGAAAGAGCGCGGCCGTGACCACCGGGATCTTGGCGATCAGACCGATGCAGTCCTTGCGGTAATCGCCGGTCGCGGCGACCATGCCCAGGGCATTGATCGCATGCAGGAACCACTTCATCGGATGACCGGTGACGGGCAGCGCCTTCATGGTGGTGAAGACGACCTCCGGAACCTTCTGCTCGGCCTTGAGTGTTGCCGAGAACTGCGCGGCCTGCTCGGGCGTGGGCAGGACCTTGTTGAGCAGCAGGTAGATGACCTGCTCGGGATCGGTGGAGGCCAGCTCCTCGACCGGCCGGCCGACGTAGAAGAGGCCCTTGTCGGCCTCTACCGAGCTGGTGGTGCAGTAGCCGACCGGGAAGCCGCGTAAGCCGGTTTCGAGGTTTTCCTTGCTGACTTGCATCTGCACTGCGATTTGTGGGTTTTCACGCATCGTTACCCCCGCCCGATGATCGACGTTGGCAGTCCGGGGCTAACGCGCAAGTACAGGGCTGTACTTGGCGGCCAGCCGTCAGACGCAGCGCAACGATGTTGTTACGACCAGAAATTGTGTTGGTGAGCACGTCAGCCTGATCCTAGGTTGGCCCCGTGGGCAATATACCGCTTACCTGTTATGCAGGGGTCCATGTGTGCGCCTGGGACAGCCGCTCCAGCGCCGGGACCGCGGACCAGGCCTGGCGGCAGGTAGCGGCCGGTCGTAGCAGCCTGAGCCGCGACGCGCAGTGGGGCTATGTGGGCCGCTTGCCAGCAGATGGCCACGCCGATGGCGCCGCCCGGTTGCTGGCACTGGCCCGTCCGGCCTGGGCGGCGATCGCCGGCCAGGAAGGCGCCCTGGGCTGGTCGATCAGCAGCAGCAAGGGCTCCCTCGCGCCCCTGGTGGCCGGCACCGATTTCCTCACCGCCTGGCCCGGGATGCAAGGCCAGGCGCTGGCCCGCGCCCTGGGCATCGGCAGCCATGTGCCCTGCCCGGTTGCAGCGGCGTGCGCCACGGGGCTGTACAGCTTGCTGGCGCTGGCCGACCTGATGTCCTGGGGTCGCATCCGACGCGGGCTGTGCACGGCCAGTGACTGCAATCTCACGCCCCTGGTCCTGGCCGGCTTCGCCAGCCTTGGCGTCAGCTGCGGCATCGCGCCGCCGCGCAGCCGCGTGACCGACGCCACCGCCCATGCACGGGGCTTCGCCCCGGCCGAAGGTCTGGGCGTGGCGGCCCTGGCCACCACGGGCCCGTGGCGGCTGGTCGCGGGGGTGCGCATCTCCGATGCCCTGAGCGCGACCCGCAACGCCGATCCGGAGGTGCTGCGCGCCGCGCTGGCGGCGCTGTGGACGGTGGCACCCGCTCCGGCGGTGATCCTCTGCCATGCCACTGGTACCGCGATCGGTGACGCCTATGAAGCGCAGGCCCTGGGCGATGGACCGTGGCGCTTCATCCCCCGCCTGGGCTGCAAGCAGTGGCTCGGCCACTGCCTCGGCGGCAGTGGCCTGGTCGAGCTGTCGATCGGCTGCTGCTCCCCGCATGCGAGCTTCTGGCAGATCAGCCTGGGCTTTGGCGGTCATCTCGCCGTGGTGGCGATGCAGCGGGACCAGCGCTGACCATCGTTGATCGTTGCCGGCAGGGCATAACGGCAATCGCTGTCAGTTCTTTGGCGGTCTGCGACTCGAGCTGACGAGGATAGGCGATCTGGTTCCCATGAACATAGTTGTTACTATGGAACTCAAAATCTTCTCGATTTGGGGTTTTGAGGCTCGGGACTCACCGAATTCGGTCGTCATCTCGCTTCCTGCTAGTGTTTGCAGCGTCGTGACGGCCTTGCTTTCAGTTTTCGGGGCGCTATTTCGATTGCCCGTAACGGCAGTCGATTGCCGCAATCGCCATGACCACCCATCCCGAGAGCCTGCCCAACCACGATGCCGATGAGGAGGAACGCCTCTTCGCCGGACCGGTACGCAGTGCCCCGGTGTCGGCCAGCGAGCTGCGCGAACTGTTGCGCCTGCATGGCGAACGGTTCCGTCCGATCCTCGCCGCGCTGCGCGACCAGCCCTGGAAGGAGCTGGTGACGACCCGGGATCTGCTCGATGCGCTCTCCAGCCAGGGCCTCGAGCTCTCCGAGCGCACCTTGCGCCTCTACCTCTCCGAGATGGCCGAAGTCGGACTGATCGAGCGCCATGGCCGGCGCGGCTACAGCCTCGCCCCGGCCGGCGCCGAGGTCGCCCGTGAGCTGACCATCGCGCGCCGCCTCGGCAGCATCCTCTACCACATGGAGGAGACCATGTGCCAGATCACCTTCGATCTGGCGCGCGGCGCGGGACTGGTGTCGATCAACGCCTATGTCGTGCCGCGCCTGATGCTCGAGCCGCTGTGCCGCGAGATGGAGGCGGTCTTCTCCGCCGGATTGACCATCGGCGGGCGCGTGCTCTTCGCCGCCCCGGGCGAGGACATCCTCGGCCGCCAGGTGCCGGCCGACTGCGTCGGCCTGGGCACGATGTGCTCGCTGACCCTGGCCGGGATGTTCATGCAGCGCGGCATCCCCAGCCACGCGATGTTCGGCGGGTTGTTGCAGGTCGAAAACGGCAAGCCCGAGCACTTTCTGGAGATGATCCGCTACGACGCGACCACGATCAGTCCCAACGAGGCCTTCATCCGCGCCAACCTGACCTCGGTCAGCGCCGCGGCGCACGGCGGGCGCGGGGCGATCACCGCCTCCTTCCGCGAGGTGCCGATGAGCGCCGCGCCGCGCCTGCGCGAGATCGTCAAGGAATGCGAGGAGGCGCACTTCCCCGGCATCCTCCTGGTCGGCCGTCCCGGGCAGCCGGTGCTGAACATCCCGGTGCACGAGAGCCGGGTCGGCGTGATCCTGGCCACCGGGCTGAATCCGCTCGCCAGCTTCTGGGAGCGCACCCTCTTCACGCGCTCGGCCCACGATCCGCAGGCCCCCTTCCGGCTCGACATCAGCCGGCCGATGGTCGGCCCGGTGCCCTACGAGCAGCTGATCCCCTACCACGAATTCCGCCTGCGCGCGGCCGGCCTCGCGGCAGCCGCCGCACGATGATACGATGATTGATACGATGATACTGCACATGAAGTTGCTGACGTTAATGATGATACTGACGATGACGATGATGATGAAGCATTGGACCACGCCATGAGCCACGGACTCCCTCCCGCACACGGTCTCTATGATCCCGCGTTCGAGCATGACGCCTGCGGCGTCGGCTTCCTCGCCAGCATCAAGGGCAAGAAGACCCACGACATCATCAAGCGCGGCATCCTGGTGCTGTGCAACCTGCATCACCGCGGCGCGGTCGGTGCCGACCCGCGCGACGGCGACGGCGCCGGCATCCTCATCCAGGTGCCCGACGCCCTGTACCGCGAGACCTGCAGCTTCTCCCTGCCGATCAGCGGCGACTACGGCACCGGCATGGTCTATCTGCCGCGCGATGCCAGCGCCCGCGCCTCCTGCGAGGCGGCCATCGAGCAGGCGGTCGAGGCCTATGACCTGAAGTTCCTCGGGTGGCGCGAGGTGCCGACCAACAATGCCGTGCTCGGACGCGCGGCGCGCTCCACCGAGCCGCTGGTGCGCCAGCTCTTCGTCGCACGCGGCAAGGTCTCTCCCAAGCGCTTCGAGCTGATCCTGTTCCTGGCGCGCAAGCGCGCCGAGAACCGCATCAAGAACGACAACCTCGCCAAGGACCAGAGCTGCTACGTGGTCTCGCTCTCCTCGAAGACCATCATCTACAAGGGCATGTTCCTCGCGCACTCCCTGGATGCGTACTACGCCGACCTCGGCGATCCGCGGGCGGTCAGCGCCCTGGCGCTGGTCCACCAGCGCTACAGCACCAACACCTTCCCGACCTGGGACCGCGCGCACCCGTACCGCATGGTCGCCCACAATGGCGAGATCAACACGCTGCGCGGCAACGTCAACCGCATGCGCGCCCGCGAGGCGCTGTTCTCGCTCAGGGAGTTCCCGGACGCGGTGCTCGACCTCAAGCCGGTGATCATGGACGGGCGCGGCTCGGACACCGCCTGCTTCGACAATGCGCTGGAGTTCCTGGTGCGCACCGGGCGCTCGCTGCCGCATGCGCTGGCGATGATGATGCCCGCCGCCTGGGCTACCAAGGCCAACCTGCCACGTGGACTCAAGGGCTTCTTCGAGTACCACGCGACGATGATGGAGCCGTGGGACGGGCCGGCGAACATGGTGGCCTGCGACGGCGAACGCATCTGCGCCGCACTCGACCGCAACGGCCTGCGCCCGGCGCGCTACGTGATCACCACCGATGACGAGATCCTCTACGCCTCCGAGATGGGCACCCTCGACATCCCGCCCGAGAAGATCACCGTCAAGGCGCGCCTCGCTCCCGGCACCATGATCATGGTCGACACCGCGCGCGGCGTCTTCCTCAAGAACGATGAGATCAAGGAGGAGCTCTCGCGCGCGCACACCTACGCCGACTGGATCGACAGCTACAAGATCACCATGGAGCAGCTGCCCTCGCCGGCGCAGCCGCCGATCCCTCGCCATGAATCGATCCGCCAGCAGCAGCAGAGCTTCGGCTACACCGTCGAGGATCTCAAGGTCATGCTCGCACCGATGGCCATCGACGGCCAGGAACCGGTCGGCTCGATGGGCGACGACACCCCGGTGGCGGTGCTCTCCAGCCAGGCCAAGCCGCTGTACCACTACTTCAAGCAGCTCTTCGCCCAGGTCACCAATCCGCCCGTGGACCCGATCCGCGAAGAGATCGTGATGAGCCTGACCCAGTACGTGGGTCCGGCGCGCAACATCCTCGAGCCCGGTCCGGAGCACTGCCGGATGCTGGAGCTGGATCAGCCGATCCTCATCAACAACGAGCTCGAGCAGCTGCGCCAGGCCGACATCGATGGCTTTCGCGGCACCACCTTGTCGATCCTCTTCCCGGCCCATGAAGGTCCGGATGCGATGGAGCGGCGCCTCGAGGACCTCTTCCAGGAGGCGGAGCGCGCGGTCGACAGCGGCTATACGCTGCTGATCCTGTCCGACCGCGGTGTCGACGGCAAGAAGTGCTCGATCCCGGCGCTGCTCGCGGTCTCGGCCATCCACCACCACCTGATCCGCGAAGGCAAGCGTTCGCAATGCTCGCTGATCCTCGAATCCGGGGAACCACGCGAGGTGCACCACTTCGCGCTCCTGGTCGGCTACGGCTGCACCGCGATCAACCCCTACCTGGCGATCGAATCGCTCCAGGACATGGTCGACTCCGGGGTCCTGCCGCTTCTGGATGGCAACACCGCGGCCGACGAGGGACAGGACGCCACCTACCACTACACCAAGCGCTACATCAAGGCGGTCGGCAAGGGTCTGCTGAAGGTCTTCTCGAAGATGGGCATCTCGACCCTGCAGAGCTACTGCTCCTCGCAGATCTTCGAGGCGGTCGGCCTCTCGACGCCCTTCGTCGCCAAGTACTTCACCGGCACGGCGACCCGCATCGAAGGTGTTGGCATCCATGAGATCGCGATGGAGAGCCTCAGCCGCCACCGCGTGGCCTTCGCGCCCTTGATCGACAAGAACCGCGATCTCGACCGCGGCGGCTACTACCACTGGCGCCGCGATGGCGAGTACCACCTGATGAACCCGGAGGTCATCGCCCTGCTGCAGCACAGCGTGCGGGCGGGCGACCGCTCGACCTTCCGGCGCTACACCAAGCTCATCGACGACCAGTCCAAGAATCTCTGCACGCTGCGCGGGCTGTTCAAGTTCAAGCCGCCCGCGGCGGCGCTGCCGCTGACCGAGGTCGAGCCGATCGAGAAGATCTTCAAGACCTTCAGAAGCGGCGCGATGTCGCTGGGCTCGATCGCCACCGAGGCGCATGAGACCCTGGCCATCGCCATGAACCGCATCGGCGGACGCTCCAACACCGGCGAGGGCGGCGAGGATCCGCGCCGCTTCACCCCGGACGCCAACGGCGACTGGCGCCGCTCGGCGATCAAGCAGGTCGCATCAGCCCGCTTCGGCGTCACCCCGCACTACCTGGTCAACTGCGACGAGCTGCAGATCAAGATGGCGCAGGGCGCCAAGCCCGGCGAAGGCGGCCAGATCCCGGGCAACAAGGTCTCCGAGTACATCGGCCGGCTGCGCCACAGCGTGCCCGGGGTCACCCTGATCTCGCCCCCGCCGCACCATGACATCTACTCCATCGAGGACCTCGCCCAGCTGATCTTCGACCTGAAGAACGCCAACCCGGCCGCGGAGATCAGCGTGAAGCTGGTCGCCGAGGTCGGCGTCGGGACCGTGGCCGCGGGTGTGGCCAAGGCGCACGCCGACATCGTCACGATCAGCGGCTGCGAGGGCGGCACGGGCGCCAGCCCGGTGTCCTCGATCAAGCACGCCGGCGTGCCGTGGGAGCTCGGCCTTGCCGAGACCCATCAGACGCTGGTGCTCAACGACCTGCGCGGCCGCATCCGCGTGCAGACCGACGGCCTGTTGCGCACCGGGCGCGACGTGGTGATCGCGGCGATCCTCGGCGCCGAGGAGTTCGGCTTCGCGACCGTGGCCCTGGTGACCATGGGCTGCATCATGATGCGCAAGTGCCACCTCAACACCTGCCCGGTGGGCGTCGCCACCCAGGACGAGACGCTGCGCAAGAAGTTCAACGGCACGCCGCAGCATGTGGTTAACTTCTTCACCTTCCTCGCCGAGGAGGTGCGCGAGATCATGGCCGTCCTCGGGGTCAAGACCCTGACCGAGCTGGTCGGGCGCACCGACCTGCTGGAGATGAACCCGGCGATCAGCCACTGGAAGTCGAAGGGCCTGGACTACTCGAAGATGCTGCAGAAGCCGCTGGCCGGCCCGGGGGTCAACACCCACTGCTGCGTGCCCCAGGACCACGGCATCGCCAAGGTCATCGACCGCAAGCTGATCGAGAAGGCGATGCCGGCGCTCGAGCACAAGTCGCCGGTGGTGATCGAGATGCCGCTGCGCAATTCCGACCGCACCGCCTGCACCATGCTCTCGGGCGAGGTCGCCAAGCGCCATGGCGCCGAGGGACTGCCGGAGGGCACCATCAACATCAAGTTCACCGGGGTCGCGGGGCAGAGCTTCTGCGCCTTCCTCTCGGCGGGCATGAATGTGACCCTGGTCGGCGACGCCAACGACTACGTCGGCAAGGGCATGGCGGGCGGACGCATCGTCATCCATCCCGACCCGAAGGTGACCTACCGCTGGGAGACCAACGCGATCGCCGGCAACACCGTGCTCTACGGCGCGACCGGCGGCGAATGCTACCTGGCCGGCATGGCCGGGGAGCGCTTCGGGGTGCGCAACTCCGGGGCCCGCGCGGTCATCGAAGGGGTCGGTGACCACGGCTGCGAGTACATGACCGGCGGCCATGTGGTGGTGCTCGGGCGCACCGGACGCAACTTCGCGGCCGGCATGTCCGGCGGCATCGCCTGGATCCTGGATGAGGAGCGCAAGTTCAAGCGCCAGTGCAATGACGGCATGGTCGACCTCGAGCAGGTCTCGCGCGACACCGACGACGTCCAGATCCTGGAGCAGCTGGTCAAGAACCACGCCTCCCTGACCGGCAGCCCGAAGGCCAAGCAGCTGCTCAGCGCATGGGAATCGAATCTCAAGAAGTTCGTCAAGGTCTTCCCACGGGAATACCGCCGCGTGCTCCTGGAGCGCAAGAAGGCCGAGACCGAGCACATCGTCCGCGAAGCCGCGGTCAAGATCTGAAGAACTGCAGAAAGAGCATCCCATGGGCGATCCCAAAGGCTTCATGAAGCACACGCGCCAGGCGCCGAAGTACCACTCGGTGGACGAGCGCCTGGCCCATCACGAGGAGCACATCGAGGTGCTGGGCGAAGAGCAGGTCCAGACCCAGGCCAGCCGCTGCATGGACTGCGGCGTGCCGTTCTGCATGACCGGCTGTCCGCTCGGCAACCTGATCCCGGAGTGGAACGACCTGGTCTACCGCGGCCGGTGGAAGGAGGCGCTCGCCGCCCTGCACGCCACCAACAACTTCCCGGAGTTCACCGGGCGCGTCTGCCCGGCGCCGTGCGAGACCTCCTGCGTGCTCGGCATCAACGAGCCGCCCGTGACCATCAAGCTGCACGAGGTCTCGATCGTCGACAAGGGCTTCAGCATGGGCTGGATCGTGCCCGAGCAGCCGCCCCTACGCACCGGCAAGAAGGTCGCCGTGATCGGCTCGGGTCCTGCGGGCCTGGCCTGCGCCCAGCAGCTCAACCGCGCCGGGCACCAGGTCACGGTCTATGAGAAGAACGACCGGGCCGGGGGCCTTCTGATGTACGGCATCCCGCACTACAAGCTGCGCAAGGAGAAGGTGCAAAGGCGCGTCGATCTGCTCGCCGCCGAGGGAATCGAGTTCGTCTTCGGCTGCCAGATCGGCGTGACCAAGACCTGGGAGGAGATCAAATCCGGCGTCGACGCCACCGTCATCTGCACCGGCGCGGAACAGCCGCGCGACCTGCCGATCGAGGGCCGCAACCTCGACGGCGTGCATTTCGCCATGGAGTTCCTGCCGCAGTCCAACCGCATGAACTGGGGCGACGAGGATCCCGCGGCGCTGCATCACAAGAAGCAGGTCATCAATGCCCTGGGCAAGAAGGTCATCGTCATCGGCGGTGGCGACACCGGCTCGGACTGCATCGGCACCTGCCTGCGCCAAGGGGCGGTCAGCGTCGTCAACTTCGAGATGATGCCCGAACCTCCCTCGGCGCGGCAGCACAACAACCCCTGGCCGCAGTGGTCGCGCATCCGCCGCATCTCCTCCTCGGTCGAGGAGATGACCGAGCGCGGCGGCACCGTCGCCTTCTCGGTTGAGACCAAGCGCTTCACCGGCGAGAACGGCGCGGTCACGGGCCTGCAGACCGTGAACCTGGACTGGTCGGGCGGCAAGCCGGTGGAAGTGCCGGGCTCGGCGGTCGACTACGGCTGCGATCTGGTGCTGCTGGCGATGGGCTTCCTCGGGCCGCGCAAGCATGGCCTGCTCGAGCAGGTCGGCTGTGCGCTCGACAACCGCAGCAACGTCCTCACCGATCCGGTCACGCGCATGACCTCCGTCCCGGGCGTGTTCGCCGCGGGCGACGCGCGCCGCGGCCAGTCGCTGATCGTCTGGGCGATCGCCGAGGGCCGCGAAGTCGCGCGCTGCGTCGACCAGTTCCTGATGCAGAAGGACTCGCTGCTGCCGAAGGTGCGCATCGAGGCCTTCGCCTACTGAGGCGGACCTACCTTTCTGACCCTCCTCTGGCAACGGCTTCGCTCCCGGCGCCGCGCCGAAGGCCGTGGTGGACGGCATGCAGGCAGGCGCTGGCAGCGGGTCGCACACAGGCGTGGTGGGCGACAACGGGGCACAATCCTGTGTCAAATCCGCTCGCTTGGCTATTCTCGGCCCCCGCATGAACCCCAAGCTGCTGATGTCCTATGTCGTCGCCTTCGTTGCCGCCCTGATAACGATGTGGGCGGCCTTCGAGTACTTACGCATCGTGCCCAGCTTCGAGCTGCTCTTCATCCGTGAGTCGATCACGCCGCCTACCAGCACCAGCATCTGCTTCCACGCCTCGCGCTATGGCCTTGGATACTTCCTCATCGCCCTGTGCACCGCCGTCCTGGTCAAGGAGCGGATGATCGCGGACGTGATGCGCCGGGTGATGATTTCCGGAGTGGTGATCGTCCTGGCCTTGGCGCTGGTGCTGTTCACCAACAACGCCATGCAGGCGGTACCGTCAGGCCAGACCGTCGGACCATGAATCCATCCGACCCACGGCGGCGATATGCCGTCGGCGGTGCGGGCGCGGGATGCAGGTGTCACGGTTGGCGATCATCCTCGGCGCACTGCAGCTGCTGGCGTGCGGCTTCATCTCAGTGGCTCGGGCGCCGCGTTGGCAGGCGCTGTACGCGCAGCTGGGCATTCCGCTCCCGCGAGCGACCACCTGGTGCTTCGTCGCTGCCCACGCCGGGGGCCGGCCAGGTGCTGATGGTTGGCGCCGTCGCCGTGCTCGCGTCATCATGGGTCGTCCACGACCCCTCCACCGAACCGTCATCGGCGTCTGCGCCCTGGTGGTGGCGTGGGTGCTCGCCATTCTCACCTATGCGGCCCTGATCCGTCCCATGATGACATTGATCACCACGACTCCAGGCGGGTAGCCGCACCTGGCGTTGCGACATCCCCAGAGCGTCGCGCTGCAGTCACGGCCTGGGGGCCGCAAAAGGACGGACTGGCCTCACGGTTGAGACGCGGGCGCGCAGGAGTCGCTGACGACACGGCTGGGCTGAACCCCTAGGCGAAGCTCGATACGTACGGCAACCGCTTGGCGGTCGCTGCAACCGCATCCGCCCCGGCACGAAGCTCGCCCATCGCGTCCCAGGCACCGGTGACGAACTGCTGCCGCTGGCCATCGGCCATCTCGGCGGCGTAGGTCTTGGTGCCACAGCGCACCTGGCGCTTCTCGACATCCAGCGTGACGATGACCGCGGGATCGGCCTCGATGGTGCTCTGCAGCGCGTCGGCGTCGGCGGAGGCAATGCGCAGGCATGGGACACCCATCGCGACGCAGTTGCCGAAGAAGATCTCGCTGTAGCTGACGCCGATGATGCCGGTGATGCCCCACTTGGCGATCGCCTGCGGCGCATGCTCGCGCGAGGAGCCGCAGCCGAAGTTGCTGTTGACCACCAGGAGCTTGGCGCCGGCGAAGCGCTGGTCGTCGAAGGCGTGCAGCTTGCCCTGGTCCTTGAGCTGCTTGCGGTCGTCCTCGAAGGCGTACTGGCCCAGGCCGTCGAAGGTCACGCAGCGCAGGTAGCGCGCCGGGATGATGCGGTCGGTGTCGATGTCATTGCCGCGCAGCGGGATGGCGCGGCCGGACAGCGAGAGGATGGCACTGCTCATAAAAACCTTTGCGGACGGAGGACGGACGGGCGGGGCCGAAGAAACCGGCGATCAGCCCGCCGCGGTTTTCGACTTGGTGAGGACGGTGCGGACGTCGGCGACCTGGCCTTCGAGCGCGGCCAGCGCGACCATCGCCGGGCTCATCAGCAGGGTGCGGCCGGTCGAGGAGCCCTGGCGGCCCTTGAAGTTGCGGTTCGAGGAGGACGCGCTGACCTGCGCGCCCTGCAGCTTGTCGGGATTCATCGCCAGGCACATCGAGCAGCCGGCATTGCGCCACTGGAAGCCGTGCGCCTCGAAGATGCGGTCCAGGCCCTCGGCCTCGGCGACCTTCTTGACCGCCTCGCTGCCGGGCACGACGAAGGCCTTGATGCGCGACGGCACCTGGCCGCCGTGCGCGAGGATGACCTTGGCGGCCTCGCGCAGGTCGCTGATGCGGCCGTTGGTGCAGCTGCCGATGAAGGCCACGTCGATCGCGGTGCCGCGGATCGGCTGGCCGGGCTTGAGCTGCATGTAGCGGTAGGCCTCCTCGATGGTCGCCCATTCCTCCTGGGCGAAGGTGTCCTTGGCCGGGATCGACTCGGCCACGCCCACGCCATGATCGGGCGAGATGCCCCAGGTGATGGTCGGCTCGATGACCTGGGCGTCGAAGCGCACCACGTCGTCATAGACCGCATCCGCGGACGAGGCGATCGACTGCCACCAGGCCACGGCCTTGTCCCAGGCCGCACCGCTGGGCACGTTCTCACGACCCTTGAGGTAGGCGAAGGTGGTGGCGTCGGGATTGACGTAGCCGCAGCGGGCGCCGCCTTCGATGGCCATGTTGCAGATCGTCATCCGCTCCTCCATGGACATGCCGTCCAGGCAGGTGCCGGCGAACTCGTAGGCGAAGCCAACGCCGCCCTTGGCGGTGAGCTTGCGCAGGACGTGCAGGATGAGGTCCTTGGCATAGACGCCGGGACGCAGCTTGCCGTCGACCTGGATGCGGCGCACCTTGAGCCGGCCCATGGACAGCGTCTGGGTGGCCAGGACGTCGCGCACCTGCGAGGTGCCGATGCCGAAGGCGATGGCGCCGAAGGCGCCATGCGTCGACGTGTGGCTGTCGCCGCAGGCCACGGTCATGCCCGGCTGGGTCAGGCCCTGCTCGGGGGCGATGATGTGCACGACCCCCTGCTTGCCGCTGCCCGGCTGATAGAGGGTGATGCCGAACTCGCGGCAATTGCGTTCGATCGCCACCATCATCTCTTCGGCCATGCCATCGGCATAGGGCCGCTGCTGGTCCTCGGTCGGGACGATGTGGTCGACGGTGGCTATAGTCCGTTGCGGATAGGGAACCGTGAGGCCGCGCTCACGCAGCATCGCGAAGGCCTGCGGACTGGTCACCTCATGGATGAGATGGAGGCCGATGAACAACTGGGTCTGGCCGCTTGGCAGCTGCCTGACCGCATGGAGATCCCAGACCTTATCGAAGAGAGTTCGGCTGCCCATGTGCCCTCGTTGGATTGAACCCGTGAGCATGTCCAGGGGGATATGCGCACAAGGGCACTCCCCGCCCGGGCGTCCTAGCTCGACCCTCGTAGGTCCCCTGCCTTAGTCTTCTGCGTGTCATGTCCTTGCGACCTTTGCGGGCGGCCCAGAATCCGGCACGGCGGAACCATGCTCAAATTGGAAGTCCTGAATACCGCCTTCAAAGGCAAGCAGTTCAAGGTCAAACCCGGTCTCACCATCGGCCGCGGCGCCGAGTGCCAGATCCGCGCCCAGTCGGACGAGCTGCAGGAAGCGCATGTGCGCTTCTATGAGGACCAGGACCGCCAGATGGTCGAGGTCGCGAACGAGAAGGCACGTCTCTTCGTCAACGGCAAGGACGTGATGCGCAGCGAGATCCGCCATAACGATCAGCTGATCGTCGGCCCCCTGCGCCTGAAGATCATCGATGATACGCGCGTCTCGCAGTCGCTGCGCCTCGACCAATTGCTCTCCGAGATGGAGACCAACTCGGTCGACGAGATCCACGACTTCGCCAAGGAGGATCTCTTCTACCTCTCGACCAAGGATCCGATGCTGCGGCAGTCGGTGTCCTTCGTCATCCCCAGCAAGGACAAGTTCATCGACCAGGCCCAGGTCTTCCTCGCGCGCCTGGTCAAGCAGTGCGACATGGAGGAACCCAAGGTCGACAGCTTCATGACCTGCGCGAAGGAGCTGATCCTCAACGCCCACCGCCACGGCCACAAGTACGACGAGGGCAAGCAGATCATCCTGCGCTACCGCGACCGCGGCGACCGCGTCAGCCTCACCATCGAGGACCAGGGCCCTGGCTTCGACCACAGCTCCATCGTCTCGGCGATCAAGAGCAAGGATGCGGCCGAGGCGGCCCGTGAACGCTACCAGGCCGGCGGCTTCGGCGGCCTGGGCTTCAAGATGATCACCAACATGTCCGACGAGCTGGCCTACAATCCGGCCGGAAACATCGTCACCTTCTCGGTCTTCAAGCACGCCAAGTAGACGCTTCCGCCCGGCGCTCGCGACGCTCCGTCCAGGGTGCCCTGGCGCGTGACCCCGCCAGCCCCATCCAGACGCACGCGATCATCAACTGGCCTGGAAATGATGCCACGGCGCACCGCCTCTGGCGTGCGGTGTCCGCCGTCCTGGATGGAGGTTCCAGTACACCACGGTCTGGGCCTCAGGTCGCATATCTGCTGAGAATCACACCACGCACAACACGCTTGGATGCGACGTCACCGCGCGCATTATCGCCATCACGCGGATATGGCGGAATTGGCAGACGCGCTGGATTTAGGTTCCAGTGCCGCAAGGCGTGTGGGTTCAAGTCCCACTATCCGCATTACTTTTTCGTGACGTGGGAGATCGGATCCAGCCCTGGCGCACGGGGTTTTCGGTCCGGCGCGTCAATTGCATCGTCTTGCGCCGCGCTCCAAGGATCTGGCATTGCTCATGGAGACTCGCCTCTCAACTGATAGCCTTTCTGGAATGGCGCGCTGCATCCGCTGCGGTCTGGAGTACGAAGCCGAGCAGCCGCTCGACCCGTGCCCGCGCTGCACCCGCCTGGCCGCCCCTGCCGTCTCGTCGGAGTCCTCGCGCCGCTCGACCGGGCACAACCTGCGCCAGGCGCGCGCCAAGGATCCGACCACCGGCTCGGTGATCGCCGGCTACAAGCTCCAGGAGCGGGTCGGCGACGGCGCGACCTCCGCCGTGTACCGGGCGCTCGATGACCACGGCACGCCGCTCGCGGTCAAGGTCCTCTCCGGCACCCAGAATCGGGACTCGGACACTCTCGAGCGCTTCAACCGCGAGGCTCGCCTCGCCCGGCGCATCAAGCATCCCAACCTGGTCCGCGTCCATGACAGCGGCAAGGACGAGCACAGCGGTGCGCATTACCTGGTGATGGACCTGGTCGAGGGCGAGACCCTCGCATCGCTGATCAAGCGCGAGGATCGCCTGGCCTGGCGCCAGGCGCTGGAACTCATCTTCCAGGTCACCCAGGCGGTGGCGCTTCTGCACAAGCACGGCTGCGTGCACCGCGACATCAAGCCCTCCAACATCCTGGTCGCCGATGGCGTGGCCAAGCTCACCGACCTCGGCTTCGTCAAGCCGATCAACGAGGTCCCCAACGACCAGGACCTGCTGATCATGGGCACTCCCGCCTACATGGCCCCGGAGCAGGCGGTCGACGCGCGCGAGGCCACGGCGGTCTCGGACGTCTATGCGCTGGGCGCCACCTTGTACCATGCGCTCACCGGCGAGCCGCCCTACCAGAGCATCGATGGCGAGGACATCATGGGCCGGATCCTGCGCGAGACGCCGCCACCGGTCGGCGATCTCGTCGATGACGTGCCGCATTCGGTCGAGCTGCTCGTCGCCTGGGCGATGAGCAAGGATCCGCAGGCGCGCCCGGCCGACGCCTCGACGCTGTGCCTGGCGATGCAGCGCGTCCTGGGCAATCCCGCCAATTCGCTGGTCATCGCCCGGGCGCAGCGCCTCTCGGCGCTGACCGCCGAGGCGTGGCCGATCGTGATCGCGAGCCTCTTCGTGGTGGCCTTCGTGGTGGTGATGGTCGTGCTCTTCAGATCCCATTGAATCCAACTGATTCCCCCTGATTCCCACTGATTCCCATCCAGCACATTCCTGAGATGATCGCCGACGTTCCGCCCAATCGCCTGCGTCGTCTCAACCGCGCTCCGGTCCGCACGCAGGGCGCCATGGTGCTGTACTGGATGATCAGCGCGCGACGTCGCGCCTGGAACCCGGGCCTGCAGCGCGCCGCGTGGTGGGCGGCCGAACTGGACCGGCCGCTGGTCATCCTCGAGGCGCTGCGCCTGGACTACCCCTGGGCCAGCGACCGCTTCCATGCCTGGGCGATCCAGGGCATGCGCGACAATGCACGCGACTTCCAGGACTCTCGCGCCACGTATTGCCCGTATGTCGAACCGTCCGCGGGCGCGGGTTCGGGCCTGCTTGCAGCACTCGCCCGCCACGCCGCCGTGGTGATCTCCGACGACCATCCGGGATTTTTCTTTCCCCAGCTGCTTGCCGCCGCGGCGCAGCGGTTGCCGGTGGCGCTGGAAGTCGTCGATGGCAATGGCCTGCTGCCCATGCGCGCCGCCGACCACGCCTATGGACGGGCGGTGGATTTCCGGCGCTTGCTGCAGCGCGAGCTGCCTGGGCATCTGCGCTGGTGGCCCATGCCCGATCCGCTGCGCGGCCTGCCGCGCCGGACCTGGACCGTGCCGGCGATGGTGCGCCGGCGTTTCCCCGCGGCCGACCTCGACGCCCTCCTGGGTCCGGATGGGCTGACGCATCTGGCCATCGACCACGCGGTACCGCCGCTGGCCACCGCCGGCGGCGCGCGCGCCGGGCGGGTGCGGCTGCGCCGCTTCCTGGGCGACCTGGGCCAGTACACCGCCGCGCGGCGCACCTGCGAGCCATCCGCGACCAGCGGACTGTCGCCCTTCCTGCACTGGGGCCATATCGGCACCCACCAGGCCGTCGCCGCACTGCTCAAGCAGGAATCCTGGTCCCCGGATCGCCTGGCGGCGGGCGCCTCGGGCGCGAAGGAGGGCTGGTGGGGCCTGTCCGCGGACGCCGAGGCCTTCATCGACCAGCTCGTGACCTGGCGCGAACTCGGCTTCAATGCCTGCTGCCATCTGCCGCGCTGCACGACCTGGGCGAGCCTGCCGTCGTGGGCCCGGGCCACGCTCACGCGCCATGCCCAGGACCCCCGCCCCACGACCTACTCCTTCCGCGCCTTGGAACGGGCGCAGACCGACGACCCCGTGTGGAACGCCGCGCAGCGCCAGCTGCGGCACGATGGCATCATTCACAACTACCTGCGCATGTTATGGGGCAAGCACCTGATCGCCTGGTCGCCCTCGCCGCGCACCGCCCTGCGCCGGGCCTTCGCGCTCAACGACCGCTGGGCGATCGACGGCCGGGACCCGAATTCGATAACCGGCATCATGTGGCTGTTCGGCCGCTATGACCATCCCTGGCCGCCCGAGCGCCCGGTCAGCGGCTCGGTCCGCTACATGAGCAGCCGCAGCGCCCTGCAGAAACTCCGGTTACGGCCCTACCTGGAGCGCTGGGGGCCGCTTCCCGATCCTTGAGGTCCGGCCGCCACCCTTCACAATCATTCCATGCCTCGATACGCGAGCAGCGTGTATTTACCGGTGTCCCCGGCCGAGGCCTGGGCCTGGCATGCGCGACCGTCGTCGATTGCGCGGCGCACCCCGCCATGGGCGGGCATCCGCATCACCGAAGCGCACGCGGATCTGGTCAATGGCAGCCGCCAGCTTGCCACCGTCCCGGTCGGCCCCTTGCGCATGCAATCTTTGACGGAATACACCGACTGCCATCCCGAGGTGCGCTTCGGCGAGCGCCAGGTGCGCGGCCCGTTCCGCTCCTGGGAGTACGTGCAGTTCTTCCAGGACGAGGATGACGGCTGCCGGTTGATCGAGAACATCGAGTACCACCTGCCCGGTGGCGCGCTGGGCCATTACCTGGCGGCCGCCCGGGTCGACCGCCGGACCGAGATGATCTCCGCCTGGCAGCACCAGCGCGTCCTCGCCGACCTCGGCCGCCACCACGACTACCGCCAGCAGCCGCATCTGCGGGTGGCGATCAGCGGCGCCACCGGCCTGGTCGGATCCGACCTCGCCGCATTCCTCGCCAGCGGTGGGCACACGGTGGTGCCCTTCCTGCGCTCGCGCGCCGCGGCCGGCCCGGGCATCTATTGGGATCCGCTGCAAGGCGTCATCGACCAGGACGCCCTCGCCGGCTGCGACGCGGTGATCCATCTCGCCGGAGAACCGATCGCGCAGCGCTGGACGACCAGCCGTCGCGAGCGCATCCGCGACAGCCGGGTGGTCTCCACCCGGCTCCTGGCCGAGACGCTTGCGGCGATGCCGGTGCCCCCCCGCGTCCTGGTCGTGGCATCGGCGGTCGGCTGGTATGGCGACCGCCACGAAGAGTACGTTGATGAGATGAGCAGTCCCGGCACCGGCTTCCTGGCGGAGGTCTGCGCCGCCTGGGAGGACGCCTGCGCCCCGGCGCGCGCCGCCGGGATCCGGGTGGTCAATGTCCGCACCGGCATGGTGATCAGCGGCAAGGGCGGGGCGCTGCCGAAGATGCTCTCGCCCTACCGCTTCGGACTGGGGGCGATCCTCGGCAGCGGCGACCAGTGGGTCAGCTGGATCGCCCTCGATGATCTCGTCTACCTGATCCATCATGTCCTGCATTCCAAGAGCGTGAAGGGTCCGGTGAACGCGGTCGCGCCCGCGCCGGTACGGCAACGCGATCTGGCCAAGATCCTCGGCCGCATCGTCGGCCATGCCCCGCACCTGCGCCTGTCGGAAGGCGTGCTGCGCGGCCTGGTCGGGGAGATGGCCCGCGAGGTCCTGACCGCCGGCTGCCGGGTGATCTCCCGGCAGCTCGAGCAGGAGACCTTCGCCTTCTCGAGTCCCGACCTCGAGCAGGCCCTGCGTTGGGAGCTGGGACGGTTCGTGCTCGAAAGCAGCGCCTCCGAGCCGATGTCGGACAGCTCCTGGAGCACCTGAGGCGTTCCGAAACCCAGGAAAGCCCTTGTCGTAGCGTGGTGTCCTGATAGGGTCAATAAAGACCCATAGGAGCGTTCCATGCTCAATCTCAATTCCGTCGCCCTGGCCGGCCACCTGACCCGTGATCCCGAGGTACGCGTGATCGGCGCCGACCGCTCGGTCGCCTCCTTCGCCCTGGCGATCAATCGCCGCTACAAGGGCCAAGATGGCGAACTCAAGGAGGAGGCGACCTTCGTCGATTGCGAGGCCTGGGGCCGCACTGCTGAGATCATCGGCCAATACCTGACCAAGGGATCTCCGGTCTATATCGAGGGCCGTCTGCGCCTCGATAACTGGCAGGACAAGGATGGTCAGAAGCGCAGCCGCCTGAAGGTCGTGGCTGACAATGTCCAATTCCTCGGCACCAAGCGCCCCGCCGACGGAGCGGACGCCAGTCCTGGCCAGGAGCGTGACGAGAAGCCGGTCTATGCCCGCACCGCCCGTGGCACCCCTACCGGCGCAACCTTGCATGCGGTCGTCGAGGACGAGCAGCCGCCGTTCTGAACAAGAACGCTGGGCGTCGTTGTCGGCCCGGTTGCGCTCACCAGGGTCACCGCCAGCCACGAGCGCGACTTCTGTACAAGGTTGTGCGGCAGCTAGGTGTTTTGATCTTGGCGCGATGCCAATCGCCATGTATAGGGCTACTACCTTGCACGCGCCCGAGAGCGATTCACCGTGCTCTTCCAGGAGGCTTTCATGGTTGATAAGACCCCAAAGAAAACGGCTCCCACCCCCACCCCTCCCGTGAAGCCGGCAGCTGCGGCCACGCCAGCGCCCGCCGCCAAGGCGGCCATCGCCCCGGCCGTGCCCAAGAAGGTCGAGACCAAGGCCAAGCTCGATCCCAAGGAGCGCGCGCGCCTCATCCAGGAAGCCGCCTATTACCGCTCCTTGAAGCACCCGGCGGGCTCCGACCCGGCCATCCATTGGCTCGCGGCCGAGAAGGACATCGACCAGAAGCACGCCTGATCGGCGGCAGGCTGCGAATGCGTCTCTAGTGCTTCATGCCGATCAGCGTGAAGAGCTCGAGACGCGATGCCGAGTTCTCGAGGAACACGCCATGCAGCTTGCTGGTCGTGGTCCAGGAGCCCGGCTTCTTCACGCCGCGATAGCACATGCAGAAGTGCTGGCACTGCAGGATGACGGCGACCCCCTGCGGGTTGAGCACGTCCTGGATCGCATTGGAGATCTGCGTGGTCAGCTTCTCCTGCACCTGCAGACGGCGCGCATAGCCCTCGACCACGCGCGCGAGCTTCGACAGACCGACGATGCGGCCGCTTGGGATGTAGCCGACGTGGGCCTTGCCGACGAACGGCACCATGTGGTGCTCGCAGTGGCTGTGCACTTCGATGTCGGTGACCAGGACCAGCTCGTCATAGCCTTCGACCTCCTCGAAGGTGCGCGTCAGGTAGCGGCGCGGGTCGACGGCATAGCCGGCGAAATGCTCGGCCATGGCGCGCACCACGCGCAGCGGCGTCTCCTTCAGGCCTTCGCGCGCCGGATCCTCGCCCAGGTAGCTCAACAAGGCGCGGACATGGCCCATGGCCTTGCGCTGGCGGGCGGTGGGCGGGGCCTTCTTCTCGGTATCGTCTAGCATATGTCCCATGCCAGCGCCTCGTGCGCAAAGCGCAAGGGCTGGTACGGACGCTCGTCGGGCGCACCGCTCGCCCGTCAGGCTGCATCGGCATCGTCTGCGCTGCGGTGGGGCCAGCGCCATAGCCCGGGAGCGCTGCGGACAAACCGCCGCGGAATGTGGAAGGTTCCCGGCCTGACCCTGCCGGGTCTGCCCCGACGTTTACGCTCCCAATCGTGAACTCCAATGTACGTGCCATCCGTCTGATCGTGCTGCTGGTCGAGGACAATCCTGGGGATGCGGCGCTGGTGCGGATCGCGCTGGCCGATGCGTCCTTGCCGCTCGTCGAGCTGATCCATGTCCAGACCCTCAACCAGGCCCTGGCGCGACTGCAGGGCAATGACATCGACCTGATCATCACCGATCTGGGCCTGCCCGACAGCTACGGTTTCGATGCCTGCGCGAAACTCTGCGGCAATGCCCAGCACACGCCGGTGATCGTGCTCAGCGGGCGCACCGATCCGGTGATCCGTCAGGAGGGCCTGCGCCTCGGCGCCAAGGACTTCCTCGACAAGCACCACCTCGGCAAGGAGCAGATCATCAGCGTGCTCGCGCACGCCATCAAGCTCCAGGCTTCGAGCTGACGCAGCGCCGGTCGCGGCAGCATCGCTGCCGGTGGCCATGACGTGACTGCGGGCGCGTCGCGTCGCACGGCTCGCGATCGCTGTGCGTCACGGCTGCGCAATGGCCGGCTCTGCAATGGCCGGCTCTACAGACGGCGTAGCACCATCGAATAGGATCCCCAGATGAAGCGCGAGCCCGGCACCAGGTGCAGCCGCCAATGCCGCAGGGTGGCCCAGAGGCGCAGGCCCTGGCCGCTGAGGTGCTCGACGCGCAGGCCCTGCTGCGCGGCGATGCGCGCGATCTCGTCGGGCCGCACCAGCATGCGGTAGTCGTGCGTGCCGCGCGGGATCAGGCGCAGGGTCTCGGCCATGAAGATCGCCAACAGCCCGGCGCGCCAGGTGCGGTTGATGGTATTGAGGTAGATCAGGCCCTGCGGCTTCACCAGCCGCGCGGCTTCGCTGAGGATCTGCGGCCAGGCCTGGACATGCTCGAGCACATCGGCGGCGATCACCACATCGGCGCAGCCCGAGGCCAGCGGCACGGTGATCGCCGTGCCGCGCAGGAAGGCCAGATCCTGGACCCCCTGGCCATGGCGGGCGGCCTCGCGCAGGCTGGGCAGGCTGATATCGACGCCGATGACGCGCGCACCCGCGCGCGCCAACGGCTCGGCGATCAGGCCACCGCCGCAGCCGAGATCGATCACCAGCCGCGCCCTCGTCGGGATGCTGGTGGTGATCTCCTGCAGGCGCGCCTGATTGAGGGCGTGAAGCCCCGCCGAGAAGGGCGAGCGGGCGTCCCACCACTGCGCGGCGTGGCGGTCGTAGAGCGTGAGATCGTTCATGGCGCGGGCGTGGAGGCGGAATGGGACGGGGACGCGGGCGCGGGCGCAGTGCCCTTGCGCATGATCTGGGTCGCGACCCCGCCGCCGAGGTAGGAGCGTTCATCGCAGCTGACGAAGCCACGGCTGGAGAGCATCCCGCGCCAGGCGCGCAGCGAGACGAAGTGGTCGATGGAGCGGGCGATGTAGCGGTAGACGTCCGCATGTCCATGCCACCACCAGCCGTAGAGGCTGCCCATCACCGAGAGGTAGCCGAGGAAGATGGCCCGCCACCAGGCGCGTTCCGGACGGAAGAAGTCCAGGCAGCCGAGCACCCCGCCCGGACGCAGCACCCGCGCGCACTCGTCGAGCGCGGCCTGCGGGTTGGGCACGTTGCGCACGCCATAGCCGATGATGATGCCGTCGAGGCTGCCATCGGCATACGGCAGGTGCATCATGTCGCCGACCACGAAGGTCGGCGTCTTGCCCCCGGCGCGCGCGCTGGCCTGGGCCTGGATCACCATCTGCGGCGTGACGTCGCAGCCCTGGATGGTCGCAGCGGGCAGGACGCGGCTGAGGTGGAAGGCCAGATCACCGGTCCCGCAGGCCAGATCCGCGACCAGGGCCTGGGCCGGCAGGCGGCTGGCCAGGGCGGTGATCAGGTGCTCCTTCCAGCCGCGGTCCAGGCCATAGGAGAAGCAGCGCGTGAAGTCGTCGTAGCGCGGCGCGATGACCGTGAACATGCTGGTGACATAGGCCTGCTTGCGGCTCGGATCGCCGAGATGCGCTTCCATATCCAGGGTCTTCAACACCGCGACCTGGGGATCGTCGTGCCTCATGCGCGCTCCAGCACCATGCTCTCGACCGTCAGCCCGGGACCGAAGGCCATCAGCGCGATCGGGCCGCTCCAGGGCGTGGCCAGCTCGGCGCTGAGGATCGCGAGCACCGTGCCGCTCGAGCGATTGCCGGCCTGGCGCAGGGCCGCGCGCGACGAGGCCAGGCGCGTGGCATCCAGCGCCAGGGCGCGCTCCACCGCCTCGAGGATGCGGGGCCCGCCCGGATGCACCACCCAGCGCACCGTCGCGGGATCGCGCTGTGCGAGCAGGCCCGCGACGAAGGGCGCCAGGTCGTGGCTGAGCGCCCCGGTGATCGCCGGCGAGAGCCCGAGCACGAAGCCCTGGTCGCCGGCGTACCAGCGCATGTGCGCATCGCTGTCGGGGATGATGCTGCAGCGGTCGGCGACGATGCGCAGGTTCACCCCGTCGGCGACGGGTTCGGCCTGCACGATGGCGGCGCTGGCGCCATCGGCGAACAGGCAGGCGCCCAGCAGCGCATCGTCGGCCGGACCGGCCTGCAGGTGCAGGGAGCTCAGCTCGCAGCACACCACCAGGACGCAGGCGGTGGGATCGGCCTTGCAGGCGTCGCGCGCCACGCGCAGCGCCTGCACCGCGGCGTAGCAGCCCATGAAGCCGACCGCCAGGCGCTGCACCGAGCCGGGCAGGCGCAGCGCCTGGACCAGCTGCAGATCCAGCCCCGGCGCGACCGCGCCGGTGCAGGTCGCGGTCACCACGTGGGTGATCCCCGGCAGCGGCCCGGGAATGGCGCTGGCCACCGCCTTCAGGGCCAGGGGCAGGGCACGCTCGGCGAACAGCCGGCTGCGCCGCTCGGTGCCCGGGGTGTCGGCCCCGGCCAGCGGCCAGAAGGCCTCGCCCTCGGCGCCGAAGACATCCAGGACGCTGTGCCGGAAGGCGACCCCGGAGCGCGCGTTGAAGCGCCGCCAGCGTTCGATGCTGGTACCGGGCCGCAGGCGCGGCTCCATCCAGGTGGCGAAGTCCTGTTGCGCGACGGGCTGGCCCGGCATGGCATAGCCGAGATGCGTGATCCACGCCTGCTGCATGCGCGCTCCCCCCTGGGGTCGTAGCGTTCGGATGACATTCGCCTAGCAGCATTGTCGTTTAAACATACATCCGCTAGGGATGTCCCTGCCAACGCCACCCTGGGATGTCCTGATTTGCGGGGCGGGACCGGCCGGGGCGCTATGCGCGATCCGGCTGTTGCGCCTGCGGCCCGGGCTGCGCGTGCTGCTGCTCGAGGCCGAAGCCGTGCCCCGGCCGCGACCCTGCGGGGAGTTCATCGCGCCGCTGGGCATGCGCCTGCTGGCCGCGGGCGGCGTCCAGGGCCTGGAGGGCATCGGCTGCGTGCTGGAGGGACTGGCCCTGCATGGGGGTCGGGCCCGCCTGGCGCTGCCGTTTCCGGGCACCGCCGCACCCGCTGTCCTGGGCTGCGGGGTGCGGCGCGAGGATCTGGCGGTGGCGCTGGAGACAGCCGCGCGTGCGGCGGGCGCCAGCGTGCGGCGCGGCGCGCGGGTGCTCAGCGCCCAGCGCGATCAGGGCCGCTGGCGGATCGAGACCGCCTCGGAGGTCCTCGGCGCCACCATGCTGATCGGCGCGGACGGCCGGCTCAGCCGCATCCGCCACTGCGTGGGCCTGGAGCGCGCGTGCGCGCGCACACGCTACGCGGTGGTGGCGCGGGGTGTGGGCATGCGCTTTGCGGATGCGCGACGCTGCGGCGAGATGCACCTCTCGGCGCTGGGCCAGATCGGGGTGGCGCCGCTGAGCCAGGGCACGGTGAATCTCAATCTGCTGCTGGCACCGGGAGCGCACCGCCTGCTGCGCACGCTGCCACCCGCGCGACTGATGGCGCTCGCACTGCATCTGACCCCGAGTCTGCGCGAGCGCAGTCGCGGACTGGTGCTCAGCACCCTGATGACGACCCCGAGCCTGCCGCACCGTGCGCAGGCGGTGGTGGCCGACGGGGTGGCGCTGGTCGGGGACGCCGCCGGCTTCTGGGATCCCTTCACCGGCGACGGCATCACCCAGGCCCTGCTGCAGGCCTGGGCGCTGGGCTCCTGCCTGGCCAGGTGTGATTTCGTCCAGGCGCCGAGTGCACGGCAGCTCGCGCCCTATGCACGGGCCTGGCGGGCGGCGACGCGCGCCAAGCGCAGCGGCATGCTGGAGTACATCCTCGCGCGGCGCGCTCTCAGCCAGGCGCTGGTCGGCATGCTGGCGCGGCTCCCCGCGCTCGGCCGGATGCTGGCGCACTGGACGCTTCCTTCGCGAGGAATCGACGCTATTTGCTCCTCCACGGAGATGACGCATGGAAGCACCGGAAGTCCCACTGGACGGTCTGCAGGAGCAGCTTGAGGAGAAGGCGGAGGAATCCGCGCACGGCCACTCGGGCCACAAGAAGGCCGAACCGCAGTGGAACCGCTGGATCGCGCTGTCCACCGCCCTGATCGCCGCGCTGGCCGCACTCGGCGCGCTGCTTGCCGGACATACCGAGACCGAGGCGATGGACTGCAAGATGGACGCCAACGACACCTGGACCTATTTCGGCACCACCTCGCTGAAGGCGCACAGCATCACCGAGACGCAGATTGTGCTGCAGGCGCTCGGCAAGGCGCCGGACGCCGGGCTGGAGAGCGATCTCGCCTCCTACAAGGAGCAGAAGGGCAAGCTGCAGAAGAAGGCCTCCGAGTACACCAAGGCCTCCCAGCTCTACCTCACCGCGCACACCCGCTACGGCTACGCCGTGACCATGTTCCAGGTCGCCATCGCCCTGGCCGCGATCGCGGCCTTGACCGGGCGGCGGCGCTACTGGCTGATCAGCCTGGGCCTGGGCGGGGTCGGCATCCTGTTCGCCTGCCTGGGTGCAAGCTGCCAGAGCGCCATCGCCGTGCCGGTCGAGGAGGAGGACTCAACCGCGGTCGCGCACAGCGGCTCGCTGCTGCCGGGATTGACCAGCAGCGCTTCCGGGCCCTAGGCGGCTCGGCCATTCAGGCGCCGAATTGCGCTGCCCGGAACGCGCGCCGCGCTCCGCTGTCAGCGGATGTGTCCGAAGCGCCACAAGGGTGGCAGCAGCGGCGGCGCCACGATCACCGGCGGGCACGGCAGGTAGCACGGCGGGGTGATCAGCGGCCAGAAGCCCCACGACCACCAGGCGTGGTGCGGCTCGACCACCACCACCTGGGTGCGCGGCTGGACCACCACATTCACGCTGGACGGGGGGCGACTCAGCAGCGGTGGCGAGGTCGGGATGGGCGTGGTCGGGACCGGGAGGTCATCGGCGGGATCGGACGGCGGCGGGGATTTCACCTCGGGCTGCGCGATCATCCCGAGTTCGACATGCAAGGTCCCCTCCAGGGCGTCGGCCAGGGGTGCGGCCGCATCCATCGGGTAGCCCCACCACAGCACCGTGCCGTGCTGATCGATGAGGATCGAACAGGGCAGTCCTGCCGGCGGCAGGTAGGGATCCAGACTCGGCAGCAGCCCATTGGCATACGCGACCCGGCCCCGCATCGCCTCGAGCACCGGCTGCACGCGGCTGCTGTCGGCCGCGCTCAGGCCGATCACCGCCGCTTCGGGATGGCGGTGCTGCAGGTCGCTCAGGCGCGGCATGATGCTGCGGTAGACCGGATCGTCGGGCGTCCACAGGGTGATCAGCGTGACATGCGCCTGGCGCTGGGCGGGCGGGGTGATCCAGGTCACGCCGATCAGCGACGGATAGGCCTGGCCGACGTCGACCGCGGATAGCGCCGCCGTCAGCAGGCAGAGGCCGAGCAGGCGGATGGCGGTGCGGTAGGTGCGCATGGGGGACCTGGGGATGGCATGCGCTTCTGGCGCAGCCGTCACGCCTCACGGTAAGACACGCCCCCGGCAGTCAATCGCTGGCGCCGGATCTCTTAACCGGGAACAGCGCCCGTCAATCCATGCTGATGCCACCGGGAGCACTCGGCAGACGCGTGCAGGCCACAGGCCGTGCGTACCGGTCAGTGCGGCGCCGGAGCGGTCTGCGCCGCGTGCAGGGCCGGCTGGGCGGGCTGCTGCGCCTGGGCCGGGGGCAGCGCGCCGGGCGGCTCGGGGGTGGGGTCGAAGCCCGGCTGCAGGGCCTTGATGAAGGCGTTGCGGAACACCGAACGGATGGTCTTCCAGATGCTGGTGCTCGGCTTCGCGATCTCGCCCATCAGCGGCACCTCGCCGGCGAAGCGGTCGCGAGGATGGTTCTTGAAGGTTTCGGCCACCGTCCCGACCATCGCCTCCCTGACGGCGGAGATGCCATGCGTCTTCACATCCGCCAGACGGAAGACCGTGAGATCGGTAAACAGCGGCTTGAGGTAGCCGGTGAGACGACCGTGGTTGCACTGCAGTTCGACATAGATGCTCGCGCGGCCCTTCTTGATGTTGATCTTCTCATAGCGGATGAAGAGCCCGTCCAGCGCGGTCAGGTCGATGTGCTCGAGCGCCAGCTGCACGCCGAACTGCGGCACGCTGGCGAAGGGATCGATGTCGCCACCGAAGCGCAGCGCACCGCCGCCGATGGTCGTGCCCTGGGCGGTGAAGGCGGCGATGCGGGTATGGGTGGGCGAGGAGCTGGCGCGGTTGGTGATGTTGGTCACCGCGAGGCTCACATCGCCCAGGCCGAGGTCGATGCCCTTGCTGGGATCGCGATAGATCATGGTGCCGCGCGCGAGTTGGATCTCCTCGATGTCGATGGGGAAGAAGCTGCCGACCACCTGCTGCCAGGAGCGGTGCTCGGGCGGGACGCCGGGTGGTGGTGCGCCTGGCTGCGGCGTGGTGGGTGGCCTGGACGCCGTGGGCGGCGCGGATGGGCCGGACGCGGCGTCCGGCCGCACGGTGAGTGCGACATCGGGCTGGATGATCACCACCGAGCCGACCAGCGCGCCATGCAGCAGGCGCGGCCACAGCATGGCGATCTCGATTTCGCGACAGCCCACATCCAGGGCCGGGGCGATGCCGGGACGGCTTTCGAAACGCACCGCATGCAGCTGGTAGGCGCCCCGGTACAGCGACAGCGAGACGCTCGCGACGTGGCCGGTATAGTCCGGCAAGGCGGCGAGCTTGCGGTTGAGGACCGCGGTGATGATCCACGGAGCGAGCAGCCGGGCTGCGATCACAAGCCCCACGACGGTGCCCAGCACCCACCACCAGGGATGCCCCAGCGCGTGTCGGTGGGAACCGGCGTCGTGCCGCGCCGCTGGGCCGGGACGCGGGCTGGGCGTGGGCGCGGATGCGGCCCGCCAGGGCGGATCGGCGGCGAGCGAGGATGACCTGGGATCCGCCATCGCACCTCCTGGCTGTCGAGGCTAGACGAGTTCGGCCTTCACACGGCGGCGTATTCCGGCGGGTCGCGACAGCCGGGCGCGCACCCTGGAACTACTGCTGGGAACGTCGTCGCGGCCCGCCGCCGGCGTCCAACGGCCGCCCGAACGGCTTCGCGGTTGACGATGGCGCGTCCGGCCTGCGGGTGAGACTTCCCGCATGCCGCGTTCGACGTCCCATCTCGCGGCGCACGGTTTCACGTCCTACCATGGCTACGACGCGCCCTTCGCCGAGTTCCCGGCCTTCACCCACATCAACGAGGCGGTGTGCACGCCCACGCATGTGCTGCATCCGCATGCCCATCCGCACTACGAGTTCTGCTACTTCTACAAGGGCCGGGCGCAGTGGACCTGTGGGCAGCAGCGCTACCAGCTCGGGCCCGGGGATTTCTATATCAGCCGTCCGGGCGAGGTGCATGCAGGTCTGCCCGATCCTTCCGATCCGAATCACAACTTCGCGGTCGGCTTCGATCCAGCACAGCTGCCGCTGGGCCTTGCGGCCCGGCCGCAGCCGGCCTCCGGCGACAGCCGGGAGGTGGCGGTGGCCTTCGCCGAGCATCAGCTCCTGGCCCAGGGCGAGGCTGCGGACTTCGCTCGCGTCATCCCCGGCGGCCAGGGCGCGGAGACGACCTACCGGCGCATCCTCGCCGAGCTCGATGCGCTCGATCCGGCCCCCTCCACCGCGCGGCTGTTGACGCGCATGATGGTCCAGGCGCTGCTGGTCGACCTCCTGGTCTGGGTGACGCGCCTGTCGATCAACCAGCTGGCCGCAGGCGGCCCGCCACAGCCCGTGGCGCGCGAACCGCGCGCCGACATCAGCGCCCTGGTTTCGTGGCTGCCGTCGCAGGTCGCCGAGCCGCCGTCGCTGTCGGCCATGGCCAGCCGCGTCGGCCTCTCGCCGAGCCATTTCGCGGTCGCCTTCAAGCGCGAGGTCGGCAAGACGCCGCTGGAATTCATCACCATGCTGCGCATCGAGGAGGCCGCGCGCCGCCTCGATGGCGGGGCCAGCGTCACCGACACCGCGCTCGAGCTCGGCTTCAGCTCCTCGCAGTACTTCAGCCTGGTATTCAAGAAGCAGTTCGGCTGCACGCCTAGCGCCTGGCGTGGTCGCTAGGCGGTTGGTGCGCGATCGCGCGATATCTCGCATGGCGGCAATAGCACTCGCCTGCCGCGGCACGCCTTCGATCATGGCCCGCTGACCCATGCCTGCTGACTCGCCTGTCTCGCCTGCCTGGGTCCTCATCCGTCTCCGCCTGCGCAGCCAGCTGCGGCGGCTGCTCAACCATGATACCGGACGCTGGGTGCTCCTGGCCGGCAGCGTCGGGCTGATCTGCGGAGTTGCCGGCTTCCTGCTGCAGACCGGCGCCGATGAAGTCGGGCACCTGCTGCTGTCGCGCCTGATCGGCCTGCCCCCGGCCATCGCCTCGGCGCATGCGGGCGAGGACCTCACCGCGCAGGGCCACTTCTCGTGGTGGCTGCTGCTGGTGATCCTGACTGGCGGCGGGGCGCTGGCCGGCTGGCTCGCGCAGCGCTTCGCCATCGAGGCCAAGGGTGGTGGCACCAGCCATGCGGTGCAGGCCTACCACCAGAAGCGCGGCTTGATCGCGCTGCGCGTGCCGCTGACCAAGCTCGTGGCCTCGATCGTGACCCTCGGTTCGGGCGGCAGCGGCGGGCGCGAAGGTCCGATCACCCTGGTCGGCGCCGGCTTCGGCAGCTGGTTCGCGCAGCGCCTGAGCCTCTCGGTGCGCGACCGGCGCATCCTCCTGGTCGCCGGCATCGCCGGCGGCATCGCCGCGGTCTTTCGCGCCCCGGTGGCGGCGGCGCTGTTCTCCTCGGAAGTGCTCTACCAGAGCGCGGACCTGGAGTCGGAGAGCCTGATGCCGGCCTTCATCGCCTCGATCATCAGCTACTGCTCGACCGGGGTGCTGACCACCTTCTATGCCACCGTCATGGACCGTCCGCAGCCGCTGACCTCGACCGACTTCGATCCGCCGCAGGGCATGACCTTCGGCGCCGCGGACTGGCCGCAGCTGATCGGCTATGGCCTGCTGGCGCTGATCATCGTCATGGTGGCGCGGCTGTTCTGCGAGGTGGCGCGCCGTGTGGGCAAGCAGGCCTCGAGCTCACGGCTACCGCTCTGGGCGACCGCCGCCATCGGCGCCGGCTCGGCCGGGGTGGTGGCCCTGGTGCTGTACCAATGCGCGGTGCTCTTCGACCCGGCGCGCGCCGAGCTGTCGCTGAGCACTCTGGGCAGCGGCTACGGCGCGCTGCACTGGTGCCTGCACGGCGGCCTGGGTGAAGGTCCGCGCTGGGCGACCGTCGGACTGCTGCTGGTGGTCGCCTTCGGCAAGGTCCTGACCAGTGCGTTGACCGTCTCCAGCGGCGGCTCGGGCGGCATGTTCGGTCCCGCGATCGCCATCGGCGGCTGCATCGGCGGCGCGGTCGGCATCGCCATTGCGGGCTCGGTGGTCGCACCGCCGCCGCAGGCCTGCCTGCTCCTGGGCATGGCTGGACTCCTTGCCGCCACGCACCGCTGCCCGATCGCGGCGATGCTGATGGTCGCGGAGATCTCGGGCAGCTACCTGCTGCTCATCCCCTCGATGTGGGTGTGCTGCATCAGCTTCCTCTTGATGGGCAGGCGCTCGATCCTGGTCGGCCAGGCCGACCGCATCGAGGACAGCCCCGCGCACCGTGGCCACCTCTTCACCGATCTGTTCTCGGCCTCGCGCGTCGGCAGCCTGCTTGAGCGGGCCCCGGCCTGGCAGGCGATCAACGGCTCGCAGACCGTGGCTGCCTGCCGGGCGGCGCTCTTTAGCAGCGGCCAGGCGATCCTGCCGGTCACCGATGACGACGGCCTGCTGTTGGGCTACATCCAGGCCGACGACCTGCGCTCGCTCGACGAGGAGCCGATCCTCGAGTCTCTGCTTTTGGCCAACGACCTGGCGCACGGCGCGGCGTTGGCGCTGCGCGTCGGCGACAGCCTCTCGGCGGCGATGCGCCGCATCACCGGTCAGAAGGCCGACGCCCTGCCGGTGGTCGACGAGCACAGCCGCCTGATCGGCATCATCAGCCACCACATGCTGCTGGACTACTACCGCATGGAGTCCGAGCGCCTGCGCCTGGAGCGCATCGACGAGGGCTACGAGACCAGCACCGTGGGGGTCGGCACCGGACGCCGCACCCGCACGCAGCTGGGCGAGGCCTGAGCCTCCGACCACCGTGGGCCTGCGTGCCTCACCAGCGGCGCAGCCGCTGAAGTCCCCGGTTATGGACCTCTGCGGCAGGCGTCATCAGTACAGAAGGACGCTGGCCAGGCCGGCGCGACGCACCGCCCCATGAGCGATTCCCGGAACATCAGATCTGGCAAGTTCGCGTACTCGGATACGATCAAGCAATCCCGAACCGCCCAGCCAGCCCCGGTTGGGTGCCCGGGGTCCAGGAGGCAGGATGTCTAAGGCCATCGTCGATCCGGAAGAGCTGATGAAGTTCGTCGGCGCCCTCAAGCGCTTCAATGAGAACACCAAGGTGGAGCTCGCCAACGTCAACCGCCAGTTCCGCCGCCTCAGCGAGACCTGGCAGGATGAGGAGCAGGCGCGCTTCGCCGAGAGCTTCGAGATGATGGTGCGCGTGCTCAGCCGCTTCGTCGAGGACTCCGACCGCCAGGCGCCGCTTCTGACCCGCAAGGCCGAGGCGATCCGCGAGTACCTGAGACCGCGATGACCAGTGCGCGGCTCACCAATCCGGATGCGATCCGCGACTTCCGCAACCATATGGTCGGCTTCAAGGAGGTCTGCGAGTCGGCGCTCAGCGGCAGCGCCGCCGAGCTCAGCCGGGTGCGCGACTGGCTGCGCGTCGACCAGCAGTCGTTCTGGAAGAAGCAGCTGGTCAAGCGCGAGGAGGTCTACCAGACGGCGCGCCGCATGTGGCTCGAGGCCGAGGGCGACACGGTGGGTGCGATGAACAAGCGCGGTCCGGCCAAGCCGAGCAGCATGGAGGAGCGCATCATCATGGACCGCGCGCGGCGCCACCGCGACGAGGCCGAGGAGAAGCTCACCCTGGTGCGGCGCTGGATGCTGAAGATCGAGCAGGACGGTGAGCCCTTGGTCAACCAGTGCCAGAGCCATGACTTCGCGCTGCGCGAGGACTGCGGCAAGGCCATCACCCAGCTCGACCGCCTGCTCGACCAGGTCTATGCCTACCTGGCCGTGCCGACCGCCGATCTGCGCATCACGGAGATGCCCTCGACCGAGGCCCTGCCGCCCGCGACCTCTGCCGGCGTGGCCGAATCGCTGAGTGGAGCGAGCACCGACGCGCTCCCGGCCACCGATACCGCTCCTGCCAGCGACGCGTCCCTGCCGGGCGCTGCCGCGCCGGAAACCCCTTCCGCATCCGCATCCGTGCCCGCACCCGCCCCCGCACCGGAGGCCCACCATGCCTAATGTCAGCGGCGATGACGCCCTGCTCGAGAAGGCCCTCAAGGACCTCTCGGCCGCCTGGTCGCGGTCTTCCGACGGCTGGCAGGACGCGGCGCGCACCACCTTTGCCGATCTGCATCTGCAGCCGATCGAGATCCGCGCCCGCCACGGCGCCAAGGCCATCAAGCAGCTGGAGGCCCTCCTCGCGGAGGCGATGCGGCAATGCAGCTGAACACCGATACCACGACTCCCCTCTCCACCCGCAGCCTGGGCATCGACGTCGTCGCCGCGCAGCTCGAGGCGCATCTCAGCGCCCCGGTCGCAATCGAGCAGGAGCGCAGCCACCGCGAGCGCGAGGCGATCGAGGAGCGCACCCGGCTGCGCGAGGCGGGCGAGAAGGCCATCGCCGCGTTGGTCGCCACGCGCGATACGCCGGTGGCGGAGATCGATCCGCAGACCACCTTCAACCAATTGCAGAAGGCGCGCGAGCGCTGGCTCAGCCGCCTGACGCAGATCGGCACGCGCATGCGTCGCGCCATGCGCAGCGATTTCGAGGCGCAGATCGAGCAGCTCAGCAGCTCTGAAGTGCGCCACGTGCGCGTGCCCCTGGATGACGCCCGCAAGGTGGACGTCGCGCAGCGCCGCCGCGAGTTCCAGGTCAAGGTCATCGGTCTGCGCAAGCAGCTCACCACGACCTCCGGGCAGCTCGAGCAGCTGTGCCGCTCGACCAACATCAACCAGTCGACCCCCGCCCCCGCGCCGGTGCCCCTACCGGCCTGGGACCTGGGCAAGCTGATCGGCATGGTCGGCCAGGAGATCACCGCCGCCGAAACCACCCTGTCCAACATCCTGCGCGGCACGGCCTATGCGATCTGCCGCCCGCGTGGCGTGGCGCTGCGCTACGGCGCGGTGCTGCTGCCCCTGGCTGGCGCGATCGCGGTCGTGATCTGGGTGGTGAAGATGCCGAGCCTCTGGCCGTGGGTCGGCGGACTGGGGTTGGCGGCGCTGGTCGCCATGGCGGTGCTGGGCGCCATCCACAAGCGCGTGCTCAGCAAGCAGTTCATCACCATCGATGCCCAGCTGCAGCGCGCCGATGAGCGCCTGACGCAGCTGGAGAACTCCGGATTGAAGGAGCTCGATCCGCAGATGACCCTCAGCCAGCGGCTCGACACGATCACCATCGACGACCGCTCGGCCCAGGCCACGGCGCTGCGCGCCAGCGCGGAGGCGGCCATCGAGCAGGTGCGCACCCGGGAAAAGCGCCTGATTGAGCGCGTCAAGGGACGCTTCGCGCAGACCCTCGATTCGCTGCAGGCCTCCTTCGCCACGCGCCATGCGCAGCATGCCGAGCGCTTCGACCGCGAGATCCTGCGCCAGGAGAAGGCCATGGCGGCCGCCCTGGAGGGCTGCGACCGGCGCTGGCAGGCGGTCCTCACCGAGGTCCAGGGGCGCTGGCTGCAGTCCCTGCAGGAGCTCCAGGACTTCACCTCCGACACGATGCGCCGCTGCCTGGCCCTGCATCCGGCGTGGAGCGATGCCAGCTGGTCGGCCTGGTCGCCGCCCGTGACCTACGCAGGCGAGATCCCGGTCGGCACGATGCGCATCGCCCTGGATGCGGTCCTCGGCGCTTTGATGACCCGCGACAGCCACTCGCTGCCGATCCCGCCCGGGGTCACGCTCGAATTGCCGGTGGCGCTGGCCTTCCCCGCGCCCTCGTCGCTGCTCATCCGGGCCGGGCAGAACTGCCGCGAGGCGGCCAAGACCCTGGCCAACCAGCTGGTGCTGCGCGCGCTGACCAGCTTCCCGGCCGGCCGCCTGAAGCTGACCCTGATCGATCCGGTCGGTCTCGGGGACTCGTTCAAGGGCCTCTTGGAGATGGGCGACCACGACGAGGCGCTGCTGGGCGGTGGCATCCTCAATGACGTCGGCCGCATCGAGCGCGGGCTGGACGATCTCATCGCGCACCTCGAGATGGTGATCCAGAAGCACCTGCGCGGCCGCTACGCGACCATCGACGACTACAACCGCGAGGCCGGAGAGATGCAGGAGGCGCTGCGCCTGGTGGTGGTCGCCGACTTCCCGGCGAGCTTCAGCGAGCGCGCCCTTGAGCAGCTCGCGGTTTTGGCACGCAGCGGCGCGCGCTGCGGCGTGCACATCATCGTCCTGCACGATGACCGCAAGCCGATCCCGCCGGTCATCGACCTGGCCTGGTTCCGGCGTCTCGGTCTCGTGCTGCGCGAGGTCAAGGGCCGCCTGGCCGTCGACCGCGAGGGCCTGCACGCCTGGGAGTTCCGTCCCGAGCCGGCCCCGGCCGCGGCGCTGGCCACGCGCCTGGTCACCGATATCGGCCACGGCGCGCAGAACGCCAAACGCATCGAGGTCTCCTTCGGCTCGATCTCCCCGGCCGCCGACAAGGTCTGGTCGCTGTCCGCCGCCAAGGAGCTGATCATCCCGATCGGCAAGCGCGGCGCGGACCGCCTGCAGTACCTCGAACTCGGCAAGGGCACCTGCCAGCATGTGCTGATCGGCGGTCGCACCGGTTCCGGCAAGTCGACCCTCTTCCATGTGCTGGTGGTCTCAGCCGCGCTGTGGTACGCCCCGCGCGAACTCGAGTTCCACCTCATCGACTTCAAGAAGGGTGTGGAGTTCAAGGCCTTCGCCTCGCACCACCTGCCGCATGCGCGCGTCATCGCCATCGAGAGCGACCGCGAGTTCGGCCTGAGCGTCTTGCGGCACCTCGACCGCGAGCTGACCCGGCGCGGCGACGCCTTCCGCAAGGTCGGCGCCCAGGATCTCAATGCGCACCGCAGATCCGGCGGCGAGCACCTGCCGCGCATCCTGCTTTTGATCGACGAGTTCCAGGAGTTCTTCACCGAGGACGACGCCGTGGCGCGCGACGCCGCGCTGCTGCTGGACCGCTTCGTGCGCCAGGGCCGCGCCTTCGGACTGCATGTGGTGCTGGGCTCGCAGACCCTCGGCGGCTCCTACGCCCTGGCCAAGAGCAGCCTCGGGCAGATGGGCGTGCGCATCGCGCTGCCCTGCAACGAGTCCGACGCGCACCTCCTGCTGCACGAGGACAACGACGCGACCCGCCTGCTGTCGCGCCCGGGCGATGGCATCTACAACGACCGCGCCGGCCATGTCGAGGGCAACAGCCCCTTCCAGGTGTGCTGGCTGCCGGAGGACCAGGAGGCGCAGAACCTGGCGCACATCGCCGCGCTGGCCACCGAAGCGGCCTGGAAGCCGACCCAGGCGACGGTGGTCTTCGAGGGCAATGGGCCCTCGCGGCTCGAGGATGAGTTCGGACTGATGTCGATGCTCGAGCGCCCGGCGGCTCCGACAGACGCCAGCGTGCGCGCCTGGGTCGGCCAGTCCTCGACCCTTGGCGGCACCACCGAGGCGGTCTTCCCGTCCGCGGCCGGCGGCAACCTGCTGATCGTCGGCCAGAACCGCGAGGCGGCTGCGGCCACCTGCGCGGCGCTGATGCTCGGCCTGGCGGTGCGCTTCGCGCCGGGATCACTGCGGCTGTGCGCGCTCGATGGCGAGGATGCCCAGGGCCCCTTCGCGGCGCTGGCTGGGAACCTGGGCACAGCGCTGCCGCACGGCATGAGCCGCGGGGAAGCGCGCGATCTCACCGCCCTGATCACCGAGCTCGGCGCCAC
>Ga0302314_10001311_pt1 | contig 46564 bp, 46 predicted proteins | sample III_Palsa_N2_3_FD_200533 | JGI IMG/M metagenome (GOLD analysis project Ga0302314, IMG submission 200533) | Peat permafrost microbial communities from Stordalen Mire near Abisko, Sweden - III_Palsa_N2_3 | ecosystem: Environmental > Terrestrial > Soil > Palsa > Peat permafrost | place: Sweden...
TTCCGCGTCGGCGGCACGGTCACGGCCGGCAACGCGTCCGGCGTCAATGATGGGGCCGCGGCCCTGATCATCGCGTCCGAGGCCGCGGCCCGGCGCTATGGGCTGACGCCGCGGGCGCGCGTCGTCTCGACCGCGGTTGCCGGCGTGCCGCCGCGCATCATGGGCTTCGGACCGGCACCGGCGACCCGCAAGGTGCTGGCGCGCCTGGGCCTGACCATGGCCGACATCGACCTGGTCGAATTGAACGAGGCGTTCGCGTCCCAGGCGCTGGCGGTCACGCGCGATCTGGGTCTGCCGGACGATGCCGATTTCGTCAATCCGAACGGCGGCGCCATCTCGCTCGGCCATCCGCTCGGCATGAGCGGGGCGCGTCTGGCGCTGACTGCCACGCTCGAACTGGCCGAGCGCCGGGCGCTGCGCGCGCTGTGTACCATGTGCATCGGCGTCGGCCAGGGCATCGCGATGGTCATCGAGCGGGTCTGAGGCTCGGCCTTCCGCCGGTTACGACAACGAGATCGCCTCTACGGCTGGGGGTGTATAGTGGTTGTTAACCCGTTACGCGCTACTCTCAGGTCGCTATACACTCTCTGCTAGAATTTCGGACTTTCGCTTGCTCTCCGGTTGGTCCGGTTCGATCTTGGCTGCCGACCGGAGTTCGCCTTTTTTCGAGGGACCATGCGCACACTGGAGCGCGCGGCGGTCGGCCTGGTCGGCTTGGCGCTGATCACCATTCTGAGCGGCAGCCTGTTGCTGACGCTCTGGGCGCAGAACGCCGTGGGCGAACGCGAGGCCTGGGTCACCCACACCTATCAGGTCATCGACAAGCTCGCGGCCTTGCGCGCCGCTATGACCGACGCCGAGACCAGCACGCGCGGCTTCGTGCTGACCGGCGACGAGCGGTTCCTTTCGCTTTATGACGAAAGCCGCCGTGCCCTCGACCGCCTGCCGCGCGAACTTGTCGCTTTGGTCGCGGACAATCCGGTCCAGGTCGATGATGCGCGGCGTCTGACGAGACTGATCGCACCGCGGCTCGAGGTGTTGGCGGATGGTATCGCGAAGGTCAAGGCCAGCGGCACCACGCCGGGCCCGGTCGCGGCAACGGGCGTCGGGCCGACCGGCAAGGGCATCGCGCTGATGGCGCAGATCCGGGCCCAGGCCGAATCGATGCGCGCGACCGAACTCAGCCTGTTGGCCCGACGCACCGCGGAAGCGGATCAGGCCCGGGCCCGGAGCCTGCGCATCTTCATCGGCGCGGGCGGCGCGATGCTGCTGGTCATGGTCGCGGCCTTTCTACTATTGAAGCGGGAGGAGACGCGGCGCGAACGGGCCGAAAGCGCCGTTCGGATGCGGGAAAAACTGCTGGGCTCGATCTTCGATACCGCCCAGGTCGGCATCGCGCTGACCGGCGCGGATGGCATGCTGCGCCGGGTCAACGCGGCCTTCGCCAGCCTGGTCGGCATCGACGAGGCGGCCCTGGTCGGTGTTCGCCCGCCGGCCGACCTGTTCGAACAGTCGGATCATGCCCGCCAGATCGTGATCGCGCGGCCCGACGGCTCGTCCCGCACGGTCATGGCGGTGACCTCGGACATCCTGGACGAGGGCGGCCGCCTGGCCCGGCTCGCGACCGTCGCCGATATGACCGAGCTGGAACGGACCGAGGCGGACCTGGCGGCGAGCCATCAGCGTCTGGCCGCAATCAACGACAGTGTGCTCGACGGCATCATCACGATCAATCCGTCCGGATCGATCGAGAGCTTCAACCGCGCCGCCGAGACGGTGTTCGGCTATCCGGCCGCCGCGGTGATGCGGCGCAACGTGCGCATGTTGATGCCGGAGCCGTTCGCCTCCGCGCATGACGGCTATCTGGAGCGGTACCTGGCGACCGGTCAATCCTCGATCCTGGGCGTGGTGCGCGAGGTCGAGGGGCTGCGCGCCGACGGCTCGATCTTCCCGATGGAGATCGCGCTGACCGAGACCCTGCTGCGCGGGCAGCGCCTGTTCGTCGCCGCCGTGCGCGACATCACCGAGAAGCGCGCGCTGGAGCGGGTCAAGAACGAGTTCGTCTCGACCGTCAGCCACGAATTGCGCACGCCGCTGACCTCGATCTCGGGCGCGCTCGCCCTGATGGCCAAAGGCACGGCCGGCGAGCTGCCGGACAAGGCGCTGGGACTGGTCGCCATCGCGCGTTCGAACTGCGACCGGCTGGTCCGGCTGATCAACGACATTCTGGATCTGGAGCGGATCGAGGCCGGCGAGCTCGTGTTCGAGTTCTCCAGCGTGCCGATCAAGCGGCTGCTCGATCGCGCGATCGCCGAGAATCTGGATTACGCGGCCAAGTTCCAGGTCACGTTGGAGCAGCAGGGCGATACGGTCGATGCCGCGGTCTGGGGCGACGAACATCGCCTGCTGCAGGTGCTGACCAACCTGATCTCGAACGCGGTCAAATTCTCGCCGGCCGGTGGGACGGTCTCGGTCTCGACCAGCCGCGCGGACGGCACGCTGCATCTGGCCGTGACCGATCGCGGCCGGGGCATTCCAGAGGCGTTCAAGTCGCGCATCTTCCAGAAATTCGCCCAGGCCGACGCGACCGACAGCCGGCAGAAGGGCGGGACGGGGCTCGGCCTGTCGATCGTGAAATCGATCGTCGAGCGCCACGGCGGCCGGATCGGCTTCGAGTCCGAATGGGGCGTGGGCTCGACCTTCCATGTCGATCTGCCGGAAAAGCGCGGGCGCCTGACCGACACGCCGGCGCCCGAGAGCGCCGACAAGCGCGTGCTGATCTGCGAGGACGATGACGACGTCGCCCATATCCTGCGGCTGCAGTTGGCCGAGGCCGGCTATCAGTCGGTTCGGGCGGCGACCGCCGACGAGACCATGCGGCTGCTCGATGCCGGCCGGTTCGACGCCATGACGCTCGATCTGGCGCTGCCCGACGGCGACGGCATCGCCATGCTGCGCCGGATCCGCGCCGACCAGCGCCATGCCGCCATGCCGGTCATCGTCATCTCGGCCTGGCTCGACGAAAGGGTCGAGGACCCGATGCTGACCGGCCAGGTGCTGGGCGTGGTCGATTGGATCGGCAAGCCGGTCGAGGGCGACCGGCTGCATCTGGCCCTGGACCTGGCGCGGCGCCGGGCCGGCAAGCCGCGCGTGCTGCATGTCGAGGACGATCCGGACATCGTCCGGCTGGTCGAGATCGCGCTGCGCGACGAAGCCGACGTGATCGCGGCCCCGTCGCTGGCCGAGGCGCGCCGGCGGCTGATCGCGGGCGATATCGATCTGGTCATCCTCGATGTCGGCCTGGTCGATGGCAACGGCCTGGCGCTGCTCGACGATGTGAAGAACGTCAAGGGCATGCGCTCGCCGCCCACGGTGCTGTTCTCGGCCCAGGAGATCGGGCCGGACCGGCGCGACGAGCTGGTAGCCGTGCTGATCAAGTCGCAAAGCACGATCGACCAGCTGGCGGCGGTGATTCGCGACCAATTGGAGCTGGGTTTGCCCAATAGCTGATTTCCACGCGCCGTTCATGTAAGATCGCGTCCTGGAGCAAGGAGACGCGTTGTGATCATGGCCGCGAGTGAAGAACAGGATGCCGAGGCGCTGTTGCAGGGGCTGGCCGCCTGGCTGCCCCGGCGCTTTCTGCTGGCGATCGACATCATGCTCGACGTGTCGTTCAACGGGGCCGGCGGCCCGCTGCCGGCGGCGGAACTGGGCGAGCGCCAGGGTCTGGAAACCCGCAAGCTCGAGGCGATCCTGCAGCGCCTGTCGCGCGCTGGTCTGCTGAAGAGCGTGCGCGGTCCGAACGGCGGCTATCTGCTGGGTACCGAACGGGGGGCCGTCACCGTCGGTGCCATCGCCCGTGCCATGATGGGCCAGGACAAGCCGACACCCTTCACCGAATCGCCCTCGCCGACCATGCGCAAGGTCGTGCTGCCGATGGTCGAACGTGTGCATGAGCTGGTGCTGGCCGAATTCGACCGGGTGACCCTGGCCGAACTCTGCCGCCTAAGCCGGCTTGCCGGCCTGTCGAGCAAGTGCGACGGCATCGTCGATTTCGTGATTTGATCTTACGATTTGAAAATGTGGTAGGGCTGCCGTTAAGGTACGCCGGCCAAACCGGCCGGCACGACCCGGATGACCGCCTCGACAGGGTCGAGGTTCTGGCCGTGGGACGGGCTGGCTCCGGTCGCTTCCGAATCTAGCTGCCGGAGCGACCCGAGACCTCGCCGAAAAACAGGTCGGTCCAGAATTTCGGCGGCGCCTTGATCTGGCCGGTGCGATAGAGGAAATCGGCGAATTTCTGGACGTTCTGCGGGACGATGGTGAAGACATGGTCCGGGTCACGCACGATGCTCTCGACGAAGGCGGGATCGAGCGGTGACTGCTCGGTCCTCACGTACAGTGCCGCCGCTGCCTTCGGATCGTCGCGGATGAAGCGCATCGCCTGATCCAGCGCCTCGAAGATCGCGGCCGAGGTTTCCGGATTGTCGTCATGGAACCGGGCCGCGGCATAGAGCACGGCCTGGGTATGCGGCCCACCCAGCACGTCGTAGCTGCTCAGCACCCGGTGGATATGCGGGTCCTGCAACTGCTGCTCCTGGAACGGCGAGACCGAGAAGGCGGCGGTCACGGTGCCGGACCGCGTCATCAGCGCGATCGAGGCGTCGGCGAAATTCATGCCGACGGTCTGGTCGCTCAACTGGCCCCATTTTCCGTCGCCGAAGCTCTGTTCCGCCGCCATCTCCAGCACGATCGCGTGAATGCTGACGCCGACCGCGGGCACGGCGATGCGGTCCGCCGCGTCGAAATCGCGGATCGTCCGAATGCGGGGATCGGCCGACAGCAGGAACATCGGCATCGAGCCAAGCGCCGCGATACCACGCACGCCGAGCGTCGCACGGCCGCGCGACCAAAGCTGGATCATCGGTGTGATGCCGGCGGCGACCAGATCGGCCCGGCCGGCGATCAGCGCCTCGTTCAGCGCGGCGCCGCCGGCCAGTTCCGCCCAGTCGACCGTCGGGCGCGGCAGGCCGTGCCGCTCGACCGCCGCCTCGATCAGGCCCTCGGCATGCAGCACGGTCATCGGCAATTGGCCGATGCCAGGCTGCATCGCGATATGGATCTGATTGGTCTCGGCCCGCACGGCACCGCAGGACAGCGCCGCGATCAACCCGAGTGCCGCCAGTGCCGAGCGCATGGAACTCCTCGTGTGGGTGACCGTCGGCGAGTTTCGCACGGGATGAGGCTTGCAAGCCACAAACAAATAAACATATGCAGTGAGTGAAATTATGGAATTTACATTTCGGGCTGCGTGAGATTTATCGTGGTCCGGTTTTGAGATGTGATCGGGCGGCGGAGCAAGGCGATGGACGCGGCGAGCGGTGGAATCGGCCCGGAAGGCAAGCTTTCCAAGGTCGAAGGATATAAGGCCGAGAGCCGACGCCTGCGCGGCGGCATCGCCGAGGGTCTGCGCGCGCCGGCCGCCACCTTCGAAGAATCCGATCATCAACTGCTTAAATTCCACGGAATTTATCAGGGGTATGACCGCGACAGCGCGACCGAGCTGAAACAGGCGGGCGAGGACAAGCGGACCGAGTTCATGGCGCGCATCAAGGCGCCGGCCGGGTTGATGAGCGCCCAGCAGTATCTGGCGGTCGATGCGCTCGCCCGGAAATACAGCCAGGGTCGCCTGCGCATCACCACGCGCCAGGGCCTGCAGTTCCACGGCCTGGCCAAGCGCGACCTGTGGGCGACGATCCATGGCGTCAACCAGGCGCTGCTGACCACCTTCGGTGCCTGCGGCGACGTGGCGCGCAACGTGACGGCGACCCCGGCGCCGATCGACGATGCCGTGCATCGCCGCCTGCGGTTCGACGCGGTCATGATCTCAAACGCGCTGTTCCCGCAGACCCGCGCCTATCACGAGATCTGGATCGGCGACGAAGAGATCAAGCCGGTCCCGGCCGCCGAGCCGACGGTCGATCCGGTCTATGGCGCGACATATCTGCCGCGCAAGTTCAAGATCGGCATCACCACGCCCGAGGACAACGCGATCGAGGTGCTGACCAACGACCTGGGCATCATCGCGCGGTTCGACGGCGACCGGCTCGACGGCTATGTCTTCGCCGTCGGTGGCGGCCTCGGCATGACCCATAACAAGGCGCATACCTATCCGCGCCTGGGCTCCTATGTCGCCTTCATCGAGCCCGACGATCTGCTGGCCGCGGTCAAGGCGGTCATCGCGGTCCATCGCGACTTCAGCGACCGGTCCGACCGCCGCCATGCCCGCATCAAATATGTCGTCGATGCGCTGGGCGTGCCGCGGGTCAAGGCCGAGATGGAACGCCATATGGGCAAGGCGCTGGAAGATCCGCGCCCGTTCCCCGCGCTGCATATCAAGGATCATTCCGGCTGGCACGCGCAGGGCGACGGCAAGTGGTATTACGGCCTGCCGATCCTGAGCGGCCGCATCCAGGATGCGGGCAAGGTGCATTACGCGACCGCGCTGCGCCGGGTACTGACCGAGATCCAGACCCGCCCGGTGTTCACGCCGGGCCAGGACGTGATCTTCGCCGACGTCGATCCGGTCGATAAGGTCCGGCTCGAGGAAATCCTCGTGGCCGAGGGCGTGACGCTGCCGGGTGCTGAAACGCTGCTGCGCCGCTTCGCGCTCGCGTGCCCGGCGCTGCCTAGCTGCGGTCTGGCGCTGACCGAGGCCGAGCGCGTGCTGGACGATATCCTGGTCGATATCGAGGGTGCGCTGAAGCGCCATGGCATCGAGAACGAACGTCTGGCGCTGCGCGTCACCGGTTGCCCGAACGGCTGCGCCCGGCCGTCGGTCGGCGATATCGGCCTGGTCGGCCGTGTCCCCGGCCATTACGCGATCTATCTGGGCGGCGATTTCGACACGACTCGGCTGAATGCCCGGGTGTTCGAGCGCGTGCCGATGGCCGATATCGGCCGCACGCTGGAGCCGCTGTTCGCGCTGTTCGCGGCCGAACGTCAGGCCGGCGAAGGCTTCGGCGATTTCTGCCGGCGCTGGGGCCTGGATCGGCTCGCGGCGACCGCCGAACAGGCGGCCGACGCGGCAGAATAAGAGGCGGCTTTACCGGACGTGGTCGGGAAACAGCTGGAAGGCGATATAGTCCATATCGCCCTTGACCACGACCGTATCGCCATGGCCGAACGAGACCTCCGTGAAGGAATCCGAGGCCAGGAACGCGGCCTTGCTCAGCCGGTTCACCCGATTCGGGTTGACATAGACCGGCTCGCCGCTGGCTAGGGTCAGTCCGACAACGCTCATGAGGCGATCCTTTCGAATTTCGGGCCGCCATTGGCCCGACGTCTTTATATCGCGTCCAAGGTCGCAGATCGGGATTAATGGACGGATAACGCCGGTCGGTTCGTCGCTGATGCTGGGCGCCTTCGTCGCCAAGCGCGCGGTGCTGAAGAATCGAGTCCCGGGCTGTTCCGCCTGCTGCTCGACGGGGTGATGGCCATGGCTGGCTTGCCGCTGCTCTGGGCCGCGATCGATCGAGTGGCGGCCGGCCCGGCTTGACCTCGTCCCATGAGCCGGTGTCTCCTCGCCGGCATGAGCTATCTGCGCCATCTCGAAGCCTGCAACCGCTTCGACCCCGAGCGTTTCCTGCCGTTGCTGCTGGCCACGCGCCGCGTCGGTTTCGTGCGCCGGGACAATGCCCGGCTGCTCGAAGCCTTTCCCCACATCTTCCGCTTGTCGACCGACGCGGTGGTGCTCGCCGACACGATCGACGGGCCTGAGGCCGCGACCGAGGCGCTGGGCGAGGCGACCGACGGGCTGATCCGCGCTGGCATCGTGAAGAAGCGGCGCAACGAAATGTTCGCGATCACCGACGGCTGGGGCGGGCCGTTGTTGTTCGAACTCGACCGGGGGATGATCGAGTTCTTCGGTGCGCGGGCCTATGCGGTGCATCTCAACGGCTGGCGGCCGGGCGCCGACGGGCCGGAGTTCTGGATCGCCAAGCGCGCCATGAACAAGGCAATGGCGCCGGGCCGGCTCGACAACATGGTGGCCGGCGGTCTTGGAGCCGGCTACGCCGCCTGGGAGACGGTGCTGAAGGAAGCGGGGGAGGAGGCCGGCATGTCAGAGGCGCTGGCGATCCGCGCCCATGCCGCAGGCGCCATCCGCTACCGGATAGAACTGCCCGACGGCATGCGTGATGAAGTGCTGTTCGTCTACGACATCCAGTTGCCGACGGATTTCGTGCCGTCCAACACCGACGGTGAAGTCGAGGATTTCCGTCTACTGTCGGCGCGCGAGTGCCTGCGGTTGGTGCGAGAATCCGACCAGTTCAAGTACGACGTCAACCTGGTGCTGATCGATTTCGGTCTCCGCCACGGCCTGATCGTGCCGGAGGAGGCGGACTATCTGGGGCTGATCGAGGGCCTGCGCGGCAGCCTGGTGCTCGGCGGCCATTGACCGCGTCGTCGGAGCGTTCCTGGTTCTGGCGGGCAACGCCCTAAATCCGGCCTATCGCGATCGGTATTGCCGCGCAAGCACGGCTATCGCCTGCTGGCCTCGGGCGCGCTGCATTCTGCTCGTCGATGGCTGCTCGATCGTGCTGCCGGCAATTGCATCCTCCGCAATTCATGGCAACATCGTCCGGCCTCGTTTTTCCGCGTCAGGATTTCCCGCCCATGTCCCGCCTGCCCACGCTCGCAGCATTCACGGCCGATCTCGTCGCCGGCCGCACCAGCTCCGCCCGTCTCATCGATGAGGCGCTGGCGCGTATCGAGGATCCGGCGGGCGAGGGCGGCCGGACCTATCGCGTGACCTATGGCGCCGCCGCGCGGGCCACGGCGGCGGCGTCCGACGCTGTCCGCGCGACGGGCCAGGCGATGGGGCCGCTCGCCGGGCTGCCGATCTCGATCAAGGACCTGTTCGACGTTGTCGGCGAGACGACGCTGGCCGGCTCGACCGCGCTCGCCGACCATCCGCCCGCGACCCGGGACGCGCCGATCGTGCGCCGGCTGCGCGCGGCCGGCGCGGTGATCGTCGGCCGGACCAACATGGTCGAATTCGCCTATTCCGGCCTCGGGCTCAATCCGCACTACGGCACGCCGGGCAACCCGTTCGACCGGGCGCGGGTGCCGGGCGGCTCGTCCTCGGGTGCCGGGACCTCGGTCGCCTACGGCATGGCCGCCGCGGCGATCGGCACCGACACCGGCGGCTCGGTGCGCATTCCGGCCGCCTTCTGCGGCCTCGCCGGCTTCAAGCCGACCCAGAGCCGCATCACCCGCGCCGGCGCGGTGCCGCTCTCGACCTCGCTCGATTCGATCGGACCGCTCGCCGCCTCGGTCGATTGTTGCGCGCTGGTCGATGCGGTGCTGGCCGGCGAGGATCCCGTGCCGCTGGCCGAGTTGCCGCTGGCGGGCTTGCGCTTCGCGGTGCCGACCGGCTTCCTGCTCGACGGGCTGGCGCCGGTCGTGGCGACGGCGTTCGGGCGTGCGCTGAAGCGGCTGGCCGATGCCGGCGCCCGGATCGTCGAGGCCCCGATGGTGGTGCTGGAACGGGTGCTGGAGATCCATCGTCTGGGCGGCGTCGCGGCACCCGAGGCGTTCGCCTGGCATCGCGCGCTCTTGGCCCGGGCCGGCGACCGTTATGACCAGCGCGTGCGCGCTCGTCTCGAAGCGGCGGGCGGCACATCGGCGGCCGACTATATCGGAGCACTGGAATTTCGCGCGGCGCGGATTGCCGAGTTCGATCAGGCGACGTTGCCCTATGACGCGGTGCTGGCACCGACCGTCGCCATCCCGCCGCCACGTCAGGACGAGTTGACCAGGGACGAGGATTACCTCCGGATCAACGGCCAGGTGCTGCGCAACACGACCATCTTCAACCTGCTCGACCGCTGCGCGCTCAGCCTGCCGATCCAGGCGCCGGGCGAATTGCCGGTAGGCCTGATGCTGGTCGGCGAGCGCAACGGCGACCGCCGGCTGCTTGCCATCGGCAAAGCGGTCGAGATCGAGTTGGCGGCATGACCGATCATCATCTGGGCTCCACGCCCGAGACCTGTCACTGGGGCTTCTTCGACGCCGCCCTGCCGCCGGTGCTGACCATCCGCTCGGGCGACCGGGTGACGATCGACAGCATCTCGGGCGGGCGCGAGGTCTTGCCGCCGCCGGGTTTCAACCTGCTGCCCGACCATCTCCATGTGATCGAGACGATGGTGCCGCGCATGCGCGGCCACCTGTTGACCGGCCCGGTCGCGGTCGAGGGCGCCCTGCCCGGCGACGTGCTCGAGATCCGCATCGAGTCGGTCGAGTGCCGGCAGGATTGGGCCTGGACCGCGATCCATCCGACGCTGGGCTCGCTGCCCGAGGATTTCCCGATCCGCAAACTGTGGCATACCCGCCTCGATCGGGATCGCGGCGTCGCCACGCTGCCCTGGGGCACCGAACTGCCGCTGGCACCGTTCTTCGGCGTCATGGGCGTGGCGCCGCCGGCCAGCTTCGGCGCGGTCAGCACCATCGAGCCGCGCGCCTATGGCGGCAACATGGACCTGAAGGAACTGGTGCCGGGCACCGTACTGTACCTGCCGGTCTTCGCGCCGGGCGGGCTGTTCTCGGTCGGCGACGGCCACGGCGCCCAGGGCGACGGCGAGGTCTGCCTGACCGCGCTGGAAACCGCGCTCAGCGGCCGGTTCCAGATCATTTTGCGCAAAGACCTGAAGCTGCGGCTGCCGCGCGCCGAGACCGCGACCCATTGGATCACGATGGGCTTCGACCCGGACCTGGACGACGCCGCCAAGACCGCGCTGCGCGAGATGATCGATCTGATCGCGACCAGTACGGGCCTGGCGCGCGAGGACGCCTATATGCTGACCAGCGTCGCGTGCGACCTGCGGGTGACCCAGATGGTCGATGGCAACAAGGGCGTCCATGCCATGCTGGCGAAGAAATTGCTGGTTCGACAATAAGCGGGGTGAGAGCGCCCGTCAGAACAGCCGCGTCAGCCCCAGGATCATATTGACCGCGGTTCCGTCGTCGGAGAGGGGCAGGAGGACGGTCTCGAAGCGATAGAACGGTTTTTCCGGGATCCAGTAGAGATCGCCGGACGACATCCAGGGTTCCCGGTTGGAAACGACATAGTCGCCGACGGCGCAGAACCGGTCGGCGGAGGCTTGATCGATCATCTGATGGAGAAAGGATCCGGTCCAGTCGGCGCCGAAGTAGTCGACTTGCGCGGTCCCTTGCAGGCGAACCCGATAACGCCGTTCGGGCGGGCTGCCCGCGAACACATCGACCAGGAACATATCCGGCAATAGTTTCGGAACCTCGATCGGATCGAAATCGCGCCGCGCCGGCATTCCGCGGTCGCCGCGCAGCTTCTGCCACAGGGCATGGAGTTCTTGCAACGCCGGCCGACACTCACTGATCGAGGAGAGCCGCCTCGTGCTGCCCGGAACAATCGCGTGCTCGACGATCATCGGTGTTCCGCTCCGCCATGTTGTCGGACAACCTTAGCATCGCAACGGCCGTGTTTCGATGGGAAAGAACTTGGCCGGGAGCGATTCGAACGGAAGCGACGGCGCAGATCGACTACTTCCGGTACGCCCAATCCGGCAGCGCGGTCGCGATGCCGGGCAGTAGGCACATCAGGACGACCGCGATCATCATCAGTGCCACGAACGGCAGGGTGCCCAGCACGACGTCCTTTAACGGGATGTCGGGCGCGATCTTGGAGATCACGAAGATGTTCAGGCCGACCGGCGGATGGATCAGGCCCATCTCCATCACGACCGACATGATGACGCCGAACCAGATCAGATCGAACCCGGCGGCGCGTAGCGGCGGCAGGATGATCGGCGCGGTCATCAGGATGATCGAGACCGGCGGCAGGAAGAAGCCCAGGACCACGACCAGCACCAGGATGGCGGCCAGCAGCACCCAGCGCGACAGGTGCTGCGCCACGATCCACTCGGCCGCCCCCTGGCTGATGTGCAGGTAGCTCATCACGTAGGAATACAGCAGGCTCATGCCGATGATCATCATCAGCATGGTACTTTCGCCCAGGGTCGATCCGAAGATCGGCGCCAGGTCCTTCCAGCGCCAGGCGCCATAGATCAGCGCGATCAGGCCGATCGCCATGATCGCGCCCAGGCCCGCCGTCTCCGACGGTGTGGCGATGCCGCCATAGAGCGCCACCATGACGCCGGTCAGCAGCAGGATGAAGGGCAGGACCCGCGGCAGGGCGCGCAGCTTCTCGGCCCAGGTGAAGCGTTCCTCGCTCAGGATCGCCGAGCGCGGGCCGCCGGCATCCAGCAGCTTTTGGGCCTGCTTGGCCTCCTTGGCGTGATGGATCATGGCGTAGAGCGCGAACAGGCCGACCAGCAACAATCCCGGGCCGATGCCGGCCAGGAACAGCTTGCCGAGCGATTGCTCGGCCGCGACCGCATAGAGGATCAGCGTGATCGAGGGCGGCAGCAGGATGCCCAGCGTGCCGCCGGCGGCGACCAATCCGGCGGCGAAGCTCGACGAATAGCCGCGCCGTTGCATCTCGGGAATACCCGAACTGCCGATCGCCGAACAGGTCGCCGGGCTGGATCCGGCCATGGCGGCGAACAGGCCGCAGGCAATCACGACCGCGACGCCCAGCCCACCCGGCACCCGGCCGAGCCAGGCATGCAGCGCCGAATAAAGGTCGGCGCCGGCCTTGGATTTGCCGATCGCGGCGCCTTTGAGGATGAACAGCGGGATGGTCAGCAGCGTGATGCTCGCCATCTCCTCATAGACGTTCTGCGCGACGGTATCGAGCGAGGCGGCCGGCATGAAGCCCAGCATGAAGGTGATGGCGACCGTGCCCAGCGCGAAGGCGATGGGCATGCCGCTGAACAGGACGATGAGGGTCGCCGCCCCGTAGAGCAGTCCGATATCGAGGGGGCTCACGGGCGGGCTCGCGCTCCATCACGCAGCAGAAGCTGCAGCACGAGCTGCGCCACCAGGATGCTCATGCCGACCGCCATCAGGCCGTAGGGAATCCACAGCGGCGGGCCCCAGGCGGAATCGCTGGTTTGATCGTCCTCCAGCGCCTCGCCCAGCAGGGTCCAACATTTCCAGCAAAAGAAGCTGCAGAAGGCGACACTCAGGAAATCGGCGATCAGGCGCCGGATATTGTCGGCCCATACCGGCAGGATATGGGTCAGCGCGTCGATGCCGACATGGCCGCGCCGGCGCTGGACCCAGCCGGCGCTCATGAAGGTCGCCCCCAGCAGCAGGAAGGCCGACAGCTCGTCCTGCCAGTCCGAGGCGATCTTCAGGAAATAGCGCCCGATCACTTCCCAGGTCAGCACCAGGCCGGCCGCCCCCATGGCGAGCCCGCCGGCGAGCGCCGCCAGGCCGTTGATCCGGTCGAGGATGCCCTGAGCAAAGCCCAAGGGGCCGCGCGGCTTCGGCAGCGAAGCCGTCGCCGGATCGACGAAGCCGGTCATGGCGTCGGAGCGATCCGGATCAAGCGACCGCCGAGGCGAGTTTCAGCAGCTTGTCGCAATCGGCGTTGCGGGCGGCGAAATCCTTCCAGGCGGTATCTTCGGCGATCTTGCGCCATTTCTCGACCGTCGCCTGGTCCATGTCGGCGACCGGGATATTGGCCTTCTGGTAGATCGCCGCGATCGCCTCGTCATCGTCCTTGGCGGCCTTGAGCGCGAACGGCTCCATCTCGATGCCGACCTCGGTGATCGCGGTCTGCTGATCCTGGGGCAGCGCGTCGAAGATCGCCTTGGACATCAGCAGCGGCTCCAGCATGTACCAGAAGCTCTTGCCGCGGCCGGTCGTCAGGTTCTTCGAGATCTCTTCCAGCCGGAACGAGATCAGGCTGGTCGAGGAGGTGACCGCCGCATCGAGCGAGCCGGTCTGCATGGCCGCATAGATCTCGTTGGACGGCACCGACGAGATGATGCCGCCGGCCTGCTTCAGCATCAGGTCCATCTCGCGGCTGCCGCCGCGGATCTTCAGGCCCTTCGTATCGTCGGGGGCGACGACCGCGTTGGCGCGGGACGCGACGCCGCCCGATTGCCAGACCCAGGTCAGGATCTTGATGCCCTTGTCGTCGAGCAGCTTGACCAGTTCGGTGCCGATCGGCGCCTTCTTCCAGGCGAGGCCCTGCTCGTAGCCGGTCACCAGGCAGGGCATCAGGCCGATATTGACCTCCTGCACCTCGCCGCCGGCATAGGCCAGCGGATAAAGGCTGATATCGAGCGCGCCTTTGCGCATGGCGGAGAATTGCGAATTCGTCTTCATCAGCGACGAGCCCGGATAGATCTCGAACGTCAGCGCGCCGTCGGTCTTCTTCTCGACCTGCTGGGCGAACATCCGGCACATCCGGTCGCGGAAGTCGCCCTGGTCGATCGTGCCGCCGGGAAACTGATGGCTGATCTTGAGCGTCTTGGCCTCGGCGGCGAAACCGCGGCGCGAGGCCGCGATGATCGCGGGTGCCGCGATCAGGCCGGTCAGGACGGTACGGCGCGCGACGGTCATAATGTTCCTCCCCAGGACATTCCGGGATGCACATTATATCGGGCGGTTGCAGAGATGAAGCTTGTTGCAATGCAATAACTTAGACGACCGCGCGACGGGGAAGACTTGCCAGCAAAGACGCTTGCGTTGGCAAGCTTCCGGGCGAAGCATAGGAGGCGAGCACGCATGCCGGGGGAACCGGACAAGGGGAGGAAGCGGAATGAACGGTGCGGAAAGCCTGGTACGGACTCTGGTCGATGGCGGGGTCGAGCTCTGTTTCGCCAATCCGGGCACGTCGGAAATGCATTTCGTGGCGGCGCTCGACCGGGCCCCGGGCATGCGCTGCGTGCTCGGATTGTTCGAGGGGGTGGTGACCGGCGCCGCCGACGGCTATGCCCGCATGGCCGACAAGCCGGCCGCGACGCTGCTGCATCTGGGACCGGGCCTGGCCAACGGGCTCGCCAATCTGCATAACGCGGTCAAGGCCTCGACGCCGATGGTCAATATCGTCGGCGATCACGCCACATACCACCGCGCCTATGACGCGCCGCTGACCTCGGATATCGAGACGGCGGCGAAGCCGTTTTCCGGCTGGGTCCATACCTCGCCCGACGCCATGAGCGTGGCGGCCGACGGGGCCGCCGCGATCGCCGCCGCCCTCACGCCGCCGGGCCGGGTCGCGACCCTCATCCTGCCGGCCGACACCGCCTGGAACGAGGGCGCGGGTCCGGCAATCGTGCCGTTCGTGCCCGGCCGCGCGTCGGTTTCGGGCGAGGCGGTCGATGCCGCCGCGCGGATCCTGCGTTCCGGCGCGCCGACCCTGCTGCTGCTCACCGCCGCGGCCGTGCGCGAACGCGGGCTGGAGCTGGCCGGCCGGATCGCGGCCGCGACCGGGGCGCGGCTCATGGCTCAGACCTTCAACGCCCGGATCGAGCGCGGCGCCGGCCGCGTGCCGATCGAGCGCGTGCCCTATCCGGTCGATGCGGCGGTGGCGGCGCTCGCCGGGTACAAGCATGTCATTCTGGTCGGCTCGAAACAGCCGGTCGCCTTCTTCGCCTATCCGGACAAGCCCAGCGTGCTGACCGCGCCCGAGGCCCAAATGCATGTGCTGGCGCGGCCGGAGGAGGATCTGGAGGGCGCGCTCGAGGCCCTGGCCGATGCGCTGGGCGTGCGCGCCCATGCCGCCCCGGTCGCGCGCCTGGATCTGCCGGCGCCGGCGACCGGGGCCGTGACGCCGGAGGCGATCAGCCTGTCGCTGGCGGCGCTGCTGCCGGAAAACGCCATCGTGGTCGATGAGGCGGTCTCCAGCGGCCGGGCCTTCTTCCCGCCGACGCGCACGGCGCGTCCGCACACTTGGCTGCAGAACATGGGCGGCTCGATCGGGCTGGGATTGCCGATGGGCACGGGTGCGGCACTGGCCTGCCCGGACCGCAAGACGGTGTGCCTGCAGGCCGACGGCAGCGCGATGTACACGCTGCAGGCGCTCTGGACCATGGCGCGCGAGGGTCTGGACGTGACCATCGTGCTGTTCGCCAACCGCTCCTATGCCATCCTGCTGGGCGAGTTGGCCAATGTCGGCGCCCAGAACGTCGGGCGCAAGGCGCTCGACATGCTCGACATCGGCCGGCCGGATCTGGACTGGGTCTCGCTCGCGAAAGGCATGGGCGTGCCGGGCGCGCGGGTGACCGACATGGACCAGTTCAACCGGCGCTTCGCCGAGGGCCTGGCGACGCCCGGGCCCTATCTGGTCGAGGCGGTGTTGCAGGAGCGAAGCTCAATCGGGTTTGGGTAGCGTCCCCCGGCTCGCCGTTCCACCCCTCGGGCGCTGTTTCTCGCCTGATTGAATTGCGACCTCAGAACGTCCCGGCCATCATGGCGACGCACCGGCCGCCGACATGGACGGTGCCTTGGGCGCGGTCGAACCGGGCGTCCAATCGGCTCGGCCGTCCCATGTCGAAACCCTGGCCGATCCGCAGGGTCAGATCGCCGCTGCCCTGAAGTTCGGCCAGCAGGGCTGCCACGGCCGCCGACGCACTGCCGGTGGCGGGGTCTTCCATCACGCCATCCAGCGGCGCGAACATCCGGGCCTGCAGATCGCAACCGGCCTGGACGCCGTCGCTGCCGACGTCGCGGCTATAGGCATAGACCCCGTCGGTCCCGATCGGCGGCAGCAGGTCGGCATGCGCCGCGAAATCCGCCTTGGCCCGGTGCAAGGCCTCGCGCGACGCCAGCTCGACCACGAGGAACGGCAGGCCGACGGACAGAACCTGGGGCAGGTGGGCGTCGATGCGCAGCGCGTCCGGGGGCAGGCTCAGGCAGGCGGCGGCCTGCTCCGGTGTGAGCGTGTTCGTCCGGGACAGCGACTCCGGTGCGGTCAACTCGGCGCCGACCAGGACGCCGTCGTCCCGCAGGAGCCTGACCGGGATCAGGCCGGCGACTTCCTCGAACAGGAAGCGGTCCGGCACGGCCTCGCCCCGGGCCAGCATCGCCTGCGCGAGGACGAACGCGGTGCCGACGTTAGGATGGCCGGCGAACGGCACTTCGACCCGAGGGGTGAAGATCCGGACCTGGGCGGTGTTCGCCGGATCGCACGGCGGCAGCAGGAATGTCGTCTCCGCATAATTGAATTCGGTGGCGATCGATTGCATCTGCTCGGAGGAAAGTCCGATTGCGTCGAGGATCACCGCCAGCGGGTTGCCGCCGAACGGGCGGTCGGTAAAGACATCCGTCGTGACATAGCGGCGGCGCAAGGTCACGGCGTCTCCAACTGATCGAACGTGCTCATCAGATTGCCGTGGAACGCGAACGGTCCGACATGGGTCAGCTTGCTGTGCAGGTCGACCCAGATCTCGCCGCCCATGTCGACCCAGCGCTTGCAGAAGGTGTAATCCTCGCTGAGATAGAATCCGGTGTCCGGATCGATGATGCAGTCGAAATAGGCGTAGCGCTCGTCCTCGCCCAGGTCGAAGTTCCGGGTCAGTTGCAGGCCCTTGAACTTGATCTGGGGATAATGCTCGGCCATGCGGCCGAATACCGCGCGCTTGATCATCAGGAAGCCGTTGCCCAGGTAGCGGCACCGGGCGAAGCCCTTGATCGCCTGGATCTGGTCCGGCTCCAGGAACTCGACGACATAGTTCAGCACGCCGGATTCGATGTTCTTGGCCCCGGCCTTGGCGGCGAGTTGGATCAGCTCCCAATCCATGCGCTTGACCGGATAGGCGGCGCCGACCACGTCCTTGTCGGCCTCCAGCAGCGCGAAGACCTGCTCCGGTTCGAAGCCGATGTCGGCATCGACGAACAGCAGATGGGTGGCGCTCGCATCGGCCAGAAACTGTGCCGCCACGATGTTGCGCGCCCGCGTGATCAGCGCGTCGCCGCCCAGCAACTGGAACGAGACCGCGATGCCGCGCTCGCGCGCCGCGTCCTTCAGCTTGATCATCGAGATCATGTAATGCTGGGTCACGTTGCCGCCGTAGCAGGGCGTGCCGATCACGATATGGGTCAGGGGAGGGGTCGGCATGGCTGGCTACCCGAACGCTGCGGAGGAGGGGCGAGCTTAGGCGGCGGCGTCAGGCCCCGCAAGCGCCAGCCGGAACGCGGCGACGCCCGCCTCGGACGGCTTGTAGAGCGCGCAATCCTCGAACCCCAACCGCCGATAGAGCCGCATCGCGGCCGGCATCCGCTCGGGCTCGGTATCCAGATAGACGGCGGTGCAGCCCAGGGCCCGCGCTTGCGCGATCACGCCCGCGACCAAGGCCCGGGCCACGCCTCGGCCGCGTGCCGTCCCGCGCACCCACAGCCGCTTCAGTTCGGTCGCATGCTCCGGCAGCACTTCCGGCAACGGCCGGAACGCGACGCAGCCGGCGGGCTGGTCGTCGACCCAGGCGATCAGCAGGCCGGCGCCGGGCATGAGTTGGCTCGCCGGCAGGTCGGCGATCTCGCGCTCCAGCTTCGCCATGCCGAAGTCGGGCCCGGCGGTGGCCTGGGCGAAGTCGCGATATTCGCCGAGCAGGGCGCTGGCGGCGGCGAGCAGAGGGGGCCGCGCGGCGGCGGTGAGGGGAATGATCTTCATCGGCACAGCATAGCCTAATGTGACCAGCCCGGCTCATTGCGGATTCGAGTTGCGGGCGCGGCAGAAGTCGCCATAGGGATCAGGCGGCTGGATGCGATCGAGCGCCGGCTTGAGCGCCTCGGCCAGCGCGATATGGGCCGGATTTTCCGGCTCGAAAACCTCGTCGGTCGTTACGATGAGCAGGCTGCCGTCGGGACCGGCTTCGGTCCGGAAACTCTGTGGGACGACGAATTCGTCGGCCAGCGGCGTCGAAAGATAGGTGATCCAGCCCGCGCGCGAGGGCGTCGGCGGAATTTCCAGCACGTTCCAGAGATCCTTGGGATAGACCGGTTTCAGGCCTTCGCCACGGCGGCGAGAACCCGTGTGAGGATCTTGGTGCAGATCATCGTGGGGTCGCCGAATTGGCGCGAGCGTAAGGTAAAGCTCACGAGATTGGGGAAGATCGCGGGACTGTCCGTATTTTCCAGCGAGCAGCGAAAGGCGCCGGCTCGGACCTCCTTCTCGCCATTCCACGCGCTGGTCGAGAAGCCGAACCCGGGCACAGACGGGCGTTCGACCTTGGGATCCGCAAGCTCGGCCTGAAAGGTGGTCACGAGGCCCTGGGGCGTGCAGGGCTGGCCGCCGTAAGGCACCCACTGCTCATCCTGTGGATGCTCCCAAAGCCATGTATTGAAGGCGGGATGAACCGGTTTCAAATCATCGAGCATCGCCATCATCCGCTCCGCGGTGGCCTCGAGGCCTTCCCGACGGTTACCCCAATAGGCGTAGAGCGTGGTGGCGTGAGTGAGCATCACTTCACCGCGGCTGGTAGAAGACGGTGATGTTGGAGAAGCCTTCCTCGGCGAAGGCATTGCGGAAATAGTCCGCCACGCGGCGCTCGTATTAGTGACGATGGTCAATATCGAACAAAACGCGAACATTAGCAAATTTCCGGCCGGAATATTTTCAGCCGCCAGCCCGCCCCAGCACCGCCGCGATCTCCTCCTTGAGGATCGCCACGACCTCGGCCACCCGCACCTCGTCCAGCCTCGACGCCAGCGTCGCCGTGCTGATGGCGCATTCCGGCGCGCCCAGGTGGCGCGGCACGGGCACCGCGACGCCGCCGACCTCGGCCAGGAACAGCCCGCCGGATTGGGCAAAGCCGTCGATGCGGATGCGCTCGACCCAGGACGGCAGGCTGGCCGGCAGGTCGGGCACCAGCATGCGCAGGCGGCGGTCGTTATGCGCCAGGATGGTATCGGATTCGTCTTCGGTCATCGTCGCCAGGATCGCCAGGCTGCCGGGGCCGATCCCCAAGGGCACGCGGCCGCCGGTGCCGCCGGTGAGCGTGCGGACGCTGACGACGCCTTCCTGCATCGCCAGGCAGACCGCGTCATAGCCGCTGCGCACCATCAGGAAGGCGCTGTCGCCGGTGCGTTCGGCCACGCGCATCAGCGCGCCGCGCCAGGTCTCGACCAGTCCGACCGTCGATTGGGATTTGAGCGCCAAGGCATAGATCTCCGGCCCGAGCTGATAGCGCCGGCCGGTGGCGGAGCGCAGCGCGAAACCTTGCTGCACCATGGCCGCGAGCAACCGATGCACGGTTGGCTTGGGCAATGCCACCGCACCCGCGATATCGGCCAAGCTTGCGCCCGCGGCGCCATGGGCGGCAAGCGCGCGCAGCACGTCGAAGCTCTTCTGGGTGGACTGGGCTGGAACCATGAGGCTATCGTTCCATATAACGGAACCGATTTGAAGATAAATGTCAGGATGTGAAATCGCCTTTGACAGAGTCGGTTCGGCCGTGATGGACTTGCCCGCGTGGGAGCTGGAGGGCGAATGCACAGGGTCGCGCTGATATCGGGGGCCACACGGGGCATCGGCGCGGCCATCGCCCGGCGGCTGGCCGCGGCCGGTTGGAGGCTCGCCTTGGGCGTCCGCCAGCCGGCCGCGATGGCCGGCAGCGAGACCTGCACGATCCATCGCTACGACGCGCTCGACCGCGATGCCGGCGCCCGCTGGGTCGCCGAGGCCATGGTGGCGCACGGCCGGATCGACGCGCTGATCAACAATGCCGGCATCGCGCTCCATGTCGGGCTGGAAGACGGCGACGAGGATCTGCTGGACGATCTGTTCGAGATCAACGTCAAGGCGCCGTTCCGCGTCATTCGTGCCGCCCTGCCGCATCTGAAGGCGAGCGGGCAGGGCCGGGTGATCAATCTCGCCTCGCTGTCGGGCAAGCGCGTGCTGGGGCTGAATGCCGGCTATCAGATGTCGAAGCATGCGGTCGTAGCGCTGACCCATGCGGTGCGCAGGGTCGGCTGGCCGCACGGCATCCGGGCAACGGCGCTGTGTCCCGGCTATGTCGATACCGACCTGATCGCCGGCAAGCACGACCTGCCGGCCGACGAGTTGATCCAGCCGGAGGATCTGGCGCGGATGGTCGAGCTGCTGCTCGATCTGCCGAACTCGGCCTCGATCGCCGAGCTGCTGGTCAATGGCCGCTACGAGACCTCGCTGTGACCGGGCAGTTCGTCCGACTGGCCGAGCGGCCCGGCGCCGAGATCCGCTTCACCATCGACGGGGCCGCCGCCGTGGCGCGCGCCGGCGACACGGTGCTGACCGCGATCCTGCTCAATCGGCCGAGCCTGGGCGCCAGCGATTTCACGCCGCACGACCGGGCCGGCTTCTGCCTGATGGGCGCCTGCCAGGCCTGCTGGGTCTATGATGCCGGCGGCGCGCGCCGGCGCGGCTGTTCGACCCTGGTCGAGCCGGGCATGGTGCTGTTCACCAAGTGGGTGCCGACCCATGGCTGAGGCGATCGTCATCATCGGTGCCGGCCCCGCCGGTGTGCGGGCGGCGGCGACGCTGGCCAAAGCCGGCCGTCGTGTCGTGCTGATCGATGAGAACATGCGCGTCGGCGGCCAGATCTATCGCCAGCCGCCGCCGGGCGCCGAGCGCGCGCCGGAGGCGCTTTACGGTTTTGAGGCGACGAAGGCGATCTCGATCCATCGCGCGCTCGATGGGCTGGAGATCGACTATCGGCCGGAGACCCTGGTCTGGAATGCACGCGACAGGCTGCTCGACCTGACCGGCCCGCGCGGCACCGAGCGCCTGGCGTTCGACCGGCTGATCCTGGCGACCGGGGCGACCGACCGCTCGATCCCGTTCCAGGGCTGGACTCTGCCGGGCGTGTTCACCCTGGGCGGCGCGCAGATCGCGCTGAAGGCGCAGGGCTGCGCCATCGGCCGGCGCGTCGTGTTCGCCGGCACCGGGCCGCTGCTGCCGCTGGTGGCCTATCAATATGCCAAGGCCGGCGCCCAGGTGGCGGCGGTGCTCGATACCAGCGGGTTCGCGACCAAGCTCAAGGCCGCGCCGGGCCTGCTGGCCTTGCCGAAGCTGCTCGCCAAGGGACTCTATTACCTGGCCCAACTCAAGCGCCGGGGCATTCCGGTCATCAATGGCGTCGAGGGCTTCGCGGTCGAGGGCGCCCATGCACCGGAGGCGATCGCCTGGCGGCGCGGCGCCCAGACCGGGCGGATCGCGTGCGATGCGGTCGGCGCCGGCTTCGGCCTGCGCTCGGAGACCCAGTTGGCCGATCTGCTCGGCTGTGGCTTCACGTTCGACGATCTCTCGCGGCAATGGCTGCCGGTCAAGGATGCCGAGGGTCGCGCATCGGCGCGACATATCTACCTGGCCGGCGACGGCGCCGGCATCGCCGGGGCGGACGCGGCGGAATTGGCCGGCGAGCGCGTTGCCTGGACTCTGCTGGGCGATATCGGCGGCGCGGTCGATGCCGCGCGGGTGGCGTTGCTGGACCGGGGCCTCGCCCGCATCGCCCGATTCCGGCGCGCGATCGAGGCGGCATTTCCGTTTCCCCACCAATTCCATGGCGCCGTTGCGGACAACCTGATCGTCTGCCGCTGCGAGGGCGTCACGGCCGGCCATCTCAAATTCCAGGTCGAGCAGCGTGAGGCGTCCGAGATGAACCGGCTGAAGGCCTATAGCCGGCTCGGCATGGGGCGCTGCCAGGGCCGGATGTGCGCCTCGGCTGGTGCCGAACTGCTCAGCCGCTGGTGCGGGACCGACATCGGCGCGGTCGGACGCCTGCGCGGCCAGGCGCCGGTCAAGCCGGTGCCGGTCGCGGATGTCCACCCGGCGGAGGTCGCATGACCGAGCGGCTCCGCCCCGACGTCGCGATCATCGGCGGCGGCATCGCCGGCTGCGCCGCCGCCCTGGCGCTGCGCAAGCGCGGTCGCAGCGTCGTGCTGATGGACAAGGGATTCTGCGGCGCCGGCGCCAGTGGCGTCAATTTCGGCGGCGTCCGGCGCCAGGGCCGCAGCCTGGTCGAACTGCCGCTGGCGACCCGGTCGCGCGCGATCTGGGACCGGCTGCCCGAGCTGGTCGGCGAGGATGGCGAGTTCCGCGCGACCGGCCATGTCAAGCTGGCCCGGTCCGAGGCCGACATGGCGTTTCTGGAGAAATATGCCGCCGATGCCGCCGACTGGGGCCTGGATCTGAAGCTGATCGGGCCGAACGCGGTGCGCGACGATCATCCCTGGCTCGGCCGCAAGGTCGTCGGCGCCTCGCTGTGCCTCGATGACGGCCAGGCCAATCCGCGTTTGGTCGGTCCGGCGTTCGCCCGTGCCGCCCGCCGAGCCGGGGCCGATATCCGCGAGTTGACCCGGGTCGAGGCCGCCAGTTTCGACGGCGACAAGTTCGAGGTGCAGGCCGCGGGCGGCCTCGTCGTCGAGAGCCGCTGGTTGATCAATGTCGCCGGCGCCTGGGCCGGCAAGGTCGCCGACTGGTTCGGCGATTCCGCCCCGATCCATACGCTCGCGCCCAATATGGTGGTGACCGAGCCGCTGCCGTTCTTCATCGACCGCTCGATCGGCGTGTGCGGCGGCGGCGTCTATGTCCGCCAGGTCGATCGCGGCAATGTCGTGTTCGGCGGCGGGGACGGCTGGGGCGATATCGAGCTGGAACGCTCGCGCCCGTTGGCGCCCACGACCGAGGTCACGATGGCGAAGCTGATCGACCTCATCCCGGCGCTCAAAGGCGCGATGGTGATCCGGTCCTGGTCCGGGCTCGACGGCGAAATGCCGGACCATATCCCGGTGATCGGGCCGAGCCTGACCATTCCCCGGCTGCTGCATGCGTTCGGCTTCTCCGGCCATGGCTTCCAGCTCGGGCCCGCGGTCGGGGAGGTGCTGTCGGAACTGATCATCGACGGCCGGACGCCGACCGACATCAAAGCTTTCGCGCTCGCGCGGTTTCGGTGATCCAATAGTGATAACAACGCCCCCGAAGGGGCGAACCAGAAGGAACAGGGCGATGAAGCGGTTTCACATCCTGGCGGCGGCCCTCTGTTGCATGGCCTCGCCTTTGGCACTCGGGACGGCGCAGGCCGAAAAGATTTTGAACGTCGGTATGGCCGCGGCCGATGTCGGTGCGCTCGACCCGCATCGCGCGGTCTCGACCCAGGACAAGCCGGTGATGAACTGGGTGTTCAACGGGCTGGTGCGTTTCAAGCCCGGCTCGGTCCTGATCGAGGATCTGGAGCCGGACCTGGCCGAGAAATGGGAGGCGTCCGCCGACAAGCTGACCTGGACCTTCCACCTGCGCCATGGCGTGCAGTTCCAGCGCGGCTTCGGCGAGATGACGGCCGAGGACGTCGTGTTCTCGTTGGAGCGTGCCGCCAACAAGGAGCAATCCTCCTTCGCCGCCGACTATGCCAATGTCGAGAGCTTCACGGCGCTCGATCCCTATACGGTCGTGATCAAGCTGAAACAGGTCGTGCCGGGCTTTCTGGGCCTGGTCGCGAACTACCAGGGCGGCAATGTCGTCTCGAAGAAGGCGGTGGAAAAGCTGGGCGACCAGTTCCGCACCATGCCGGTCGGCACCGGCCCGTTCGAGATCAAGGAATACCAGCCGAACCAGGGCATCACGCTGGTGGCCCACGCCGGCTATTTCCGCGGCAAGCCGAAGATCGACGGCATCGAATATAAATTCATCCCGTCCGACGCCAGCCGCGACCTGGCCTTCTCGTCGGGCGAGCTGGATCTGCTCTACGGCCGCCAGGATGAGAAATGGGTCGAGCGCACCAAGGAGGCGCCCGGGACCGTGGTCGATGTGATCCGGCCGGCCGAGCTGGCCGAGCTGTCGCTGAACGAGACCAAGCCGCCGCTCGACAATCTCAAGGTCCGCCAGGCGGTCGCCTACGCGATCGACCGGGACGGCATCGCCAAGTTCAAGGGGGCGGCCACGGCGGAGCCGGCGATTTCGGTCGTGCCGGCCGGCTACCTCGGCACGGTCAAGGCCAAGCTGTTCCCGCATGACGTCGCCAAGGCCAAGGCGCTGCTGAAGGAAGCGGGCTTCCCGAACGGCGTCACCATCACCGCGATCCAGACCAGTCTGCCGACCATGCTGAACTCCATGCAGATCGTGCAGGCCCAGTTGAAGCAGGCCGGCATCACGCTTGAGCTGCAGGTGGTCGATCACGCGACCTTCCATGCCCAGATCCGCAAGGATCTCAGCATGGCGGTGTATTATTCGGCGGCGCGCTTCCCGGTCGACGATATCTACATGACGCAATTCTTCCACTCGCGCTCGACCGTCATGACCCCGACCGCGGCCACGAACTTCTCGCACTGTTCGGTCGCCGATCAGGAGATCGACGCGGCGCGCATCGAGCCGGACGAGACGAAGCAGAAGGCGCTGTGGGCCGAGGCGCAGCAGAAGATCGTCGACGATGTCTGCGCCGTGCCGCTGTTCGAGCAACTGCAGGTCTGGGCGCATCACACCAAGCTGCACTTCAACTACGACCTGAAGGGCTCGCTGAACCTGGGCCCGACGATCACCGAAGCTTCGACGCTGGACTGATAGAAAACGGTCAGCCAGGAGAGGCCACAACCCGCATGCTGCGTTTCGTCGCCCTTCGTCTCGTGATGGCGCTGCCCACGCTCTGGGCCGTGCTGTCGCTCGTCTTCGTCCTGGTGCGGATCGTGCCGGGCGACCCCGCGCTCGTCATCCTGGGCGACCAGGCGACGGAGCAGGCGCTGGTCGCCTTGCGCCATCGCATGGGGTTGGATGTGCCGCTGTGGGATCAGTATCTGCAATTCATGGGACAGATGCTGCATGGCGACCTCGGCCAGTCCATGGTGCGCAACCGCCCGGTCTGGGGCGAGGTCGCGACCGTGCTGCCCTATACGCTGGAGCTGACCTTCCTCGGCATCTTCCTGGGCGTCGTCATGGGCCTGCCGCTGGGTGTGCTGGCGGCCCAGCATCGCGGTGGCTGGATCGATGCGGTCGCGCGCTGGACCTCGCTGCTGGGCTTGAGCTTCCCGGCCTTCATCTCCGGCATCCTGATGCTGCTGCTCTTGGCGGTCGAGCTGCCGTGGTTTCCGGTCATCGGCAACGCGCCGTTCGGCAATCCCGGTGCGCATTTCCGGGCCCTTGTGCTGCCGTCGCTCAATCTGGGTTTCATCATGGTCGCCTATGTCGCCCGCGTGACCCGCTCGGGCATGCTCGCCTCGCTCAGCGAGGACTACATCCGTACGGCGCGCGCCAAGGGCGTGCCGGCGCGGCTGGTGGTCTGGCGCCACGCATTGCGCAATGCGCTGATTCCGGTCGTGACCGTGGTCGGGCTCTATTTCGGCATTCTGATCGGCAATTCGGTGCTGACCGAGATCGTGTTCAACCGGCCGGGCCTGGGCAAGCTGATCGTCGGCGCCTTGAACGATCGCGACTACACCATGCTGCAGGGGCTGATGGTGATCTATGCGCTGGTCGTGGTCGTGGCCAATCTTGCGACCGACCTCGCCTATGGCGCGGTCGATCCGCGCATCCGGGTGCGCTGAGATGGCGGTCATGGCCATGAACGTTCCCAAGGGCATCGCCGGCCGTGCGCTCGGCAATCGCTCGCTCATGGTCGGGCTGGCGCTGCTGGCGCTGATCGTCCTGGTGGCGTTGCTGGCGCCCTGGATCGCGCCCTATGACCCGAACGACCAGGACGTGGTTGCCAGCCTGGGCGCGCCCAATGCAGCGCATTGGTTCGGCACGGATTTCTTTGGCCGCGACGTGCTGAGCCGGGTGATCTGGGGCGCCCGCGTCTCGTTGTTCGTCGGCGCCGTCTCGACCGCGATCTCGATGCTGCTCGGCGGTTCGATCGGTATCCTGTCGGGCTATATCGGCGGCCGGTTCGACCAGGCCGTGATGGCGGTGATGGACGTGCTCTTGAGCTTTCCGCAATTGATCATGGGCCTGATCATCGTGGCGCTGCTCGGCGCCAACCTGATCGACCTGATCCTGGCGATCGCGATCACCGCCGTGCCGCCGTTCGCCCGGGTCGCGCGCGGGCCGACCCTGAGCCTCAAGGAACGCGATTTCATCGAGGCTGGCCGGGCGCTGGGCTTTTCTCCCGCCCGCATCATGCTGGTCCATATCCTGCCGAACGTGCTCGACGATCTGATCGTCATGGGCTCGCTCTGGCTCGCGACCGCGATCCGGACCGAGGCGAGCCTCAGCTTCATCGGCCTGGGACTTCCGCCTCCGACCGCGACCTGGGGCAGCATCATCCGCGAGGGGTTCGAGAACCTGCTGGACGCGCCGTGGCTCGCGGTCTTCCCCAGCCTGGCCGTGCTGGTGGTCATGCTGGCGCTCAACATGATCGGCGACGGTTTGCGCGACGCGACCGATCCGAAGGCGGCGGTATCATGACCAATGTCGTGCCGCTGAAGACCCCGCCGGCGCTGGCGGTCAAGGACCTGACGACGGGGCTGAAGATCGGCGGCACCTGGCACGAGGCCGTGCGCGGCGTGTCGTTCGAGGTGTTCCCGCGCGAGACCGTGGCGCTGGTCGGCGAGAGCGGCTGCGGCAAGAGCCTGACCGCCATGTCGGTCATGGGCCTGCTGCCGGCCAAGGTCGGTAAGGTTCTTTCCGGGAGCGTAACGGTCGATGGCCGCGAGATGGTCGGGTTGCCGGAGCGCGCGTTGGAAAGCTTGCGCGGCAATCTGGTCTCGATGATCTTTCAGGAGCCGATGACCAGCCTCAACCCGGTGCTGCCGGTCGGATTCCAGATCGCCGAGACGCTCCGGCGCCATCGCGGGCTCGATGGGGCGGCGGCCCGCGCGGAGGTGCTGCGGCTGATGAACCGGGTGCAGATCCCGGCCTCGGCGCGGCGGATCGACGATTATCCCCATCAATTCTCCGGCGGCATGCGCCAGCGCGTGATGATCGCCATGGCGGTCGCCTGCCGGCCCAAGGTGTTGCTGGCCGACGAGCCGACCACCGCGCTCGACGTCACGATCCAGGCCCAGGTGCTGAACCTGATCGCCGAGTTGCAGGCCGAGGACGGCATGGCCGTGCTGTTCATCACCCATAATCTGGGCGTGGTCGCTTCGATCGCATCCCGTGTGGTGGTCATGTATGGCGGCGACGTGGTCGAGACCGCCCCGGTCGATGATTTCTTCGCCCGGCCGAGCCATCCCTACAGCGCCGCCCTGCTGAAATCCGTGCCGCGCGCCGACCGGCGCCCGGAGAGCCTGGAGCCGATTCCGGGCCAGGTGCCCGCTCTGTTCCAGATGCCGGCCGGCTGCCGCTTCCAGTCGCGCTGCGCCCATGTCATGCCGGTCTGCACCGGCCGGCCGCCGCTGGTGCCGGCCGGCGGCCGGCCCGATCACCGGATGCGCTGCTGGCTGGGTGTCGAGCGGGGAGGCGCCTGATGCTTGTCGTCAAGGATCTGGTCAAAACCTTCCCGGTGCGGTCTGGCTTCGGCTTTTCCGGGCCGGTGCAGACCGTGCAGGCGCTCGACGGCATCTCGTTCGAGGTCGCGCGCGGCGAGGCGCTGGGGCTGGTCGGCGAATCCGGCTGCGGCAAATCCACCTCGGCCCGCACCATCCTGCGCCTGACCGAGCCCGACGGCGGTACCGCGCTGGTCGATGGTGCCGATCTGTTCAAGGCGACCGGGCCGGATCTGCGCCGCCTGCGCCAGCGGCTGCAGATCGTGTTCCAGGACCCCTACGCCTCGCTCAACCCACGCCGGCGCATCGGCGACACGCTGGCCGAGCCGATGCAGGTCCATGGCATCGGCACCGCGAGCGAGCGGCCGGCGCGCGTGCGCGAGCTGCTGGCCGAGGTCGGGCTGCCGGCCGAGGCCGTGCATAAATATCCCCATGAATTTTCCGGCGGCCAGCGCCAGCGCATCGGCATCGCCCGCGCGCTGTCGGTCGGGCCGGAGCTGCTGTTCCTGGACGAGCCGGTCTCGGCGCTCGACGTCTCGGTCCAGGCTCAGGTGCTGGTGCTGCTGAACCGACTGCGCGAGACGCGCAATCTGGCCTCGGTCTTCATCTCGCACGACCTGGGCGTGGTTCGCTATTTCTGCCAGCGCGTCGCGGTCATGTATCTGGGCCGGATCGTCGAGACGGCGCCGGCGGAAGACCTGCTCGACAGCCCGCTGCACCCCTATACCCAGGCGCTGCGCGCGGCGACGCCGACACCGGACCCGGCGCAAAAGGTCACCATGGCGCGCCTGACCGGCGACCCGGCCTCGCCGCTCAACCCGCCGTCCGGCTGCCATTTCCACCCGCGCTGTCCCCATGCCATGGAGCGCTGCCGGGTCGAGGTGCCGCTGCTGCAGGAGGTGGCGCCGGGGCGCAAGGTGGCGTGCCACCTGATGGACGGGCGTTAGAACGCCGCGACCGCCGGGCGCTTGATCGGGTATGGCGCGGCTGTTTCCGGGCTCTTCGGGGCGTATTCGACATAGCGCGCGCGGTCGCGGCCAAACGTCCCCTTGATGCCGCAACCCAATCGGCGGCAGGCTAGTCGGATCGCTCAGCCACACAGGAACATCCCATGCCGATCAACAACCGCATCGCCCATTTCCACGACGAGATGACGGCCTGGCGTCGCGATCTGCATGAGAATCCGGAGTTGGGCTTCGAAGAGCAGCGCACGTCCGACATCGTGGCGGCGAAGCTCAAGGAATGGGGCATCGAAGTGCATCGCGGTCTCGCCGGCACTGGCGTGGTCGGCAGCCTGAAACTGGGCACGTCCAACCGCGCGATCGGCATCCGTGCCGACATGGACGCGCTGCCGATGAGCGAGGCGAACGGCTTCGAGCATCGCTCCAAGATCGACGGCAAGATGCACGCCTGCGGCCATGACGGCCATACCACCATGCTGCTGGGCGCGGCCAAATACCTGTCCGAGACCCGGAATTTCGACGGCACCGTGCATTTCATCTTCCAGCCGGCGGAAGAGGGCGGCGGTGGCGGCCGCGTCATGGTCGAGGAAGGGCTGTTCGACTTGTTTCCGGTCGATGCGGTCTATGGGCTGCACAATGATACGACCCTGCCGGTGGGCGAGATCTCGGTCGTCTCCGGCCCGGTCCAGGCCGCATCCGACGTGTTCCGCATCCATATCACCGGCAAGGGCGGCCATGCCGCCAAGCCGCATTTCTGCGTCGATCCGGTCGTGGTCGGCGCGCATATCGTCGTGGCGATGCAGTCGATCGCGGCGCGCCGGGTCAATCCGCTCGACAGCGCCGTGATCTCGATCACGCAATTCCATGCCGGTACCGCCAGCAACGTCATCCCGCATTCGGGCTGGCTCGACGGCACGGTCCGCACCCTGCTGCCCGAAGTGCGCGACGACGTGCAGCGGCTGCTGATCCAGATCGCCGAGACCACGGCCGCCGCCTTCGATGCCGAGGCGCGGGTCGAGTATCACCGCAACTATCCGGTGACGGCCAACCACGAGGCCCAGACCGAGCGCGCGGCGCTCGCCGCCGCCAAGGTGCTGGGCGCCGACAAGGTGATCCGCGAGCGGGTGCCCTCGATGGGCGGCGAGGATTTCGCCTTCATGCTGGAAGCGCGCCCCGGCTGCTACGTCAAGCTGGGCCAGGCCGGCGCCGACAAGGGCAAGACCCCGGTGCATCACCCGAATTACGACTTCAACGACGACATCCTGCCGCTGGGCGCCTCGCTCTGGGCGTCGCTGGTCGAGCAGGAGTTGCCACGGGGGTAGAAACCGAGTTCGGCGTTTAGACACAAGGGACGCGCCGCGTTAAACCCGCTCGCCCAGAAACCGCATCACCGCGTCCAGCATCCGCCGCTTGTCGTCCGGCCGGGTGAAGCCATGGCCCTCATGGTCGAACAGCACGCTTTCGACCGGATGCTGCCGGGCGGCGAGGGCCGCCAGCAGGGTTTCGGTCTCGCTGAACGGCACGCGCGGGTCGCGCCGTCCATGGCCGACCAGCAATGGTGCGCGGAGCTGATCGATCAGGGTCAGCGGCGAGATCTCTTCCAGAAACTCACAGTCTTCGATCGGGTCGCCGTACTCGACCGCCCGATGGCGCCAGCGCCAGGGGCCGGTATCGCGCAGTAGCGTCAGGAAATGGACGATGCCGTAATATTCGATGCCGGCCTTCCACAGGTCCGGATGGCGCGTCAGCGTCGCCAGCACCATGAAGCCGCCGTAGCTCTGGCCCATCACCGCGATGCGGTCGGCGTCGATGTCGGGCCGGGCGCCGAGCCACAGGCGTACCGCGCGCAGATCCTCGACCGCGTCCAGCCGCAGACAGACATCGTCGAGGGCGGCGGCCATAGCCGGTCGAGCCGCGCACGTTCGGCAGCAGCACGGCATAGCCCGCCGCCAGCATCGCCTGCACGTCCGGGCGATAGGTCGGCCGGACCTGGCTTTCGGGGCCGCCATGGACCCAGACGACGGCCTTATGTCTGTCGGCGGCGGCCTCGGGGAGCGCCAGCCAGGCTTCGATCCGCAGTCCGTCGAAGCTGGTGACATCGACCAGATGCCACGGGCGCAACGCCAGTCCGGACGCGTCGGCCACCAGCAGCGGCGTGACCGCCCCGCTTTCCGGTTCGACCCGCCACAGGCCGCGCGGCCGGGTCGGGTCGGTCTGCGACAGCATGAGGCAGGCACCGTCGGGCGACCAGGCCAGCTCGCCGATCATGCCGGCGGGGCGCTCGATCACGCGCGCGGCGCCGGTTTCGATCTCGACCAGTTGCAGTTCGGACCAGCCGGCCCGGTTGATTGCGACGGCGAGCCGACTGCCATCCGGGGCGAGCGCCATCGTTTCGACATCGCCGTCGGGCCCGAACAGGGTTGCGAGCGTCCCGGCGATCGGGTCGAATCGCGCCACGCCGATATGCTCGCCGCCCAACTCGGTCAGCACATAGGCGGCACTGCCATCCTTGCGCCAGCGGAACGCCGCGTAGCGGGCTTGGCCGTGGGCGCGCCCGATCGGGCGCTGGGCGCCGGTCGCGAGTTCGACCAGGACCATCTTCTGGTCGGCATGGCTGCGATCGGTCTGGACCGTCAGCCAGGCGCCGTCGGGGCTCCAGGCCAGCACCTTGCGTTGCCCGTCGAACCGGGCGAGACAGGTCACCGTCCCGGCGGCCAGATCCTGCACGAACAGGTCGAAATCCACGCCGTTGCGCGTATTGGCGGTATAGGCGATGCGGGCGCCGTCCGGCGCGAAGGCACCCCAGACATGGATCGCATCCGGTGCGTCGGTCAGCGCCCGGCTGGTGCCGTCGGGCCGCAGGAGATGGAACTGCTGGCGCTCGTCGCCGCCGCAATCGACGCCGAACAGGATCGCGTCGTCGGCCGGCGATCGCGCCAGAAACGCGACCGGCTCGTCGAGCGCGGTCAATTGCCGGCGCGTGCCGTCACCCAGGTCGAGCGACCAGATCTGCATCTGTCCGCTGTCGTCGGCCAGGTGATAGAGCCGGTCGTCCGATTTGGCGAAGGCCGGCCCGATGGCGGCGGGCAGGGCGAGCAGGCGGTCCAATAGGGAAGGTGGCAAGGCGGATCCCATCATTGCTTGGCATCCCCTGGTAGGGCTTGCCCGAATCCATCCTATCGGCGATGAAGAGCAGATGGAACCGAGCCCCGAACAGCCGACCGAGCCCGAACCCGAACACGACCCCGGCAGCAACCGCGGACCGGTGGCGGCGCTCGTCGTCGTGCTGGTGCTGGTCATCGTCGGCTGGTTGCTGACCCAGGCGCTGCACAAGAACGGCACGATGCAGGATTGCGTCGCCTCGGGCCGGACGAATTGCGCGCCGATCAGCCAATAGGCTGATGGTTCTGCTCGGGGCAACCGCGCCGTCAGCTTGGCGCCGCGCTCGGCTGCCTGCACTCGGCATGGTGCAACGCGCGCGGATCGAGCAGGGCGGGGCGTGGCTGGTCGAGTTCGATCATGCTGTCGGGCTCGTTTGTTTTCCAAAGCCGCGGCCCCGAGGGGCCGGCGCCAGAGGGCGAACACCTCTGCTTGCGTCCGTCTTAACGACGCCGATTGGTCGCGGGTTCGCTCGGGATGCGGGATCTGCGGAACCGGGCGGTGCTTTCAGGCCTTTCCTTACAGGACTGGATGCGGCCCCGTGCCCGACCGGAGACGCCAGGATGACCATGCCGCCCGATGCGCCCGCGATGACGGAAGGACGATGGACGCCCATGGCCGTGCTGCGGCTGATCGGCGACGCCGGCATGCAACTGCTCAAGCACGAGGGGTTCGAGCTGTCTGGCTATATCGCCTTTACCGCGATCCTGGCCTTGTTCCCGTTCTTGATCTTCCTGACCGCGCTCGCCGGCTTCATCGGCGACGCGCAGAGTGCCGACCGCATCATCTCGATGGTGTTCGAGCTGTCGCCGTCGGACATCGCCCGGGTGCTGGCGCCGATCCTGCGCGACGTGCTGACACAGCAGCATGGCGGGCTGATGACCGTGAGCATTCTGTTCGCGCTCTGGACCGCGTCGAGCGGGGTCGAGGCGCTGCGCACCCTGCTCAACCGCTGCTACGACGTGCGCGAGACGCGCGCGTTCTGGCGGACCCGACCCGAGAGCGTCGTCATCGTCATCGCCGGCGCCAGTCTGGCGCTGGTGCTGTCGGTGGCCCTGGTGCTGGGGCCGGTGATCTGGAAATTCGTGACCGAGTATCTGCCGATCGACAACGCCTGGTTCCTGCCCTGGGTCGTGCTGCGCTATGGCCTGGCCGCCGTGCTGGTGGCCGTCTGCCTGATCGGGCTGCACCGCATGCTGCCCAATTGCCACCGGCCGATGCAGCGGGTCTGGCCGGGGGCGGCGACCACGGCGCTGCTCTGGTTGGCGACCGCCGCGCTGTTCTCGGTCTATGTCGATAATTTCGCGTCCTACAGCGTGACCTACGGCAGCCTCGGCGGCGTGATCATGACGCTGATGTTCTTCTATATCAGCGCGATCATCTTCGCCTTCGGGGCCGAGCTGAACGCCAGTCTGTCGCGGCTAGAGCGCTGACGTCGTCCGCTCGCCGCCCAGCTTGAAGATGGCGACCAGCGCGGCCACGCCCAGCACGGTGAGGCAGGCGGCGGGCACCAGCATCGGCAAGATGTTGCTGTCGGCCGCTTTCGCGACCCAGGGCATCAGGTTCTGGCCCCAGAAGCCGCCCAGATTGCCGATCGAATTGATCGCGGCCAGGCTGGCCGCCGCCCGGGCGCCGCTGAAGAAGCGCGGCGGCATCGACCAGAAGCAGGGATAGAGTAGCTGGATGCAGGGCGCGCCCAGGATGAGGGCCGCGAAGCGCCAGGTGTTCGACGGCAATTGCGTGCTGGCGACGAAACAGGCGACGCCGCAGACCGCGATGATCACCACGGCGCGCAGCATGGTCCGGTCGCGGCGCAGGCGCGCCGGCAGCCAGGCCAGCATGAGGGCTGAGAAAGCCCAGGGAATGGTGTTCAGCAACCCGTTGACGGTCGAACTGACGCCGAAGCCCTTGACCACGGTCGGCAGCCAATAGCTGACGCCATAGAGCGAGGTCGACATCAGCATGTACATCAGCGCGAAGCCCAGCACGCGCCAATCCCACAGCGCCGCAAAGGGATTGCCCTCGGTCGCCGCGGTCTCCTTCTCGGCCGCGAGTCGCTCGGTCAGCCAGGTCTTCTCCGCCGGCGACAGGAACTTCGCCTCGGCCGGACCGGACGGCAGGAATTTCAGCACGACGAAGGTCAGGATGATCGGCGGCACGCCGGTGACGATGAAGACCCATTGCCAGCCGCCGAGCCCGAACGTGCCGCCGAGATCGAGCAGGGGCCCGCCGATCAGCGAGCCGACCGCGTTGGCGAGCGCGCTGCCCAGCGTGAACAGGCCCAGCACGCGGGTCCGATGCTTCTGCGGAAACCACAGGGTCATGTAGAACAGGATGCCGGGATAGAGCCCCGCCTCGGCCACCCCCAGCAGGCAGCGCAGGATGTCGAACTGGATCAGCGACTGGCAGAAGCCCTGCAGCACGGTGACGATGCCCCAGGTCAGCATGATCCGCGCCATCCAGACCCGCGCGCCGAATTTATAGACCGCGAGCGTGCTCGGGATCTCGAACACCAGGTAGGCGATGAAGAACAGCGAGGAGGCGAAGCCGTAGGCGACCTCGGTCGTGTTCAGCGCGCCGACCATCTGGAGCTTGGCGAATCCGACATTCTGCCGGTCGATGAACGAGACCAGGAACAGGATGGTCAAAAGCGGCATCAGCCGCCAGATCATGCGATTGACCAGGCGTTGTTCGTCGATGGTTTCCTGCTGCAAGACGCGCCCCCGGCCGATGATCTCGTTGGCCGGCGATCCGGCCCGTCCGGAATAGGGCGGCAGGACGGGGTTGGCAACGAAATCCCGCGCGGGATGTCTCGACGACGCCCAACTCGCGCCGATCAGCGCACTCGCGGTTCAGTGATCCGCCGACTTGAAACCAAAGCGAACCGCGCCGGGTTTTATGCGGTGCCCAAAAAATCCAGGGAAAAGCACGATGGCTCAGGCAATTGAAGATCACGGCATCGTCGGCGATCTTCGTACCGCGGCGCTGATCGATCTGAATGGAACTATCGATTTTTTGTGTTGGCCGCATTTCGACAGCCCCAGCATCTTCGCATCGTTGCTGGATGAAAAACGCGGCGGCTCGTTTCAATTGGCGCCCGTGCTGGATGGCGCGCGCCATCGGCAGCTCTATCTGCCGGATACCAATATCCTGCTGACGCGCTTTCTGTCGGAGTATGGCGTCGCCGCGATTTCGGACTTCATGCCCTTGGGCGACGCGGAAACGACGCCCCGCCTGATCCGCCGCGTCAAGGCCATCCGCAAGACGATCCGGTTCCGGATGGAATGCGACCCCCGGTTCGACTATGCGCGGGCTCGGCACGAGACGCGAGCGGACGGCGACAGCATCCTGTTCACCGGTGCCGACGGCGGTTCACTCCGTCTGCGATCGAGTGTGAAGATGCGGATCGAGCACGGAGCGGCCGTGGCAGAATTCGATATCGAGCCCGGTCAGTCCGCCCATTTCATTCTCGAAGACGGCGAATGCGGCGCCGAAAGCGCGGCGGTGAAGCCCGACTATGTCGTCGAAGCGTTCAAGGCGACCTCGACCTATTGGCACGATTGGGTCGCGCGCTCGACCTATCATGGCCGGTGGCGCGACGTGGTCAGCCGGTCCTCGCTGACGCTCAAGCTGCTGACCTCGGCCGAGCATGGCTCGATGATCGCAGCGCTGACCTTCGGCCTGCCCGAAGAGATCAAGGGCGGCCGGAACTGGGACTATCGCTATGCCTGGCTGCGCGATTCAGCCTTCATGGTCTACGCCTTCCTGCGACTCGGCCATTCCCATGAAGCCAATGCGTTTGCGCGCTGGCTGGCCAAGATCGCGATCGGCGACGACAATAAGCCGCTGCACGTCATGTACGCGCTCGACGGCCGCACCGATCTGGGGGAACTGGAACTGAGGCATCTGGCCGGCTACCAGGGCTCCGTTCCGGTCCGGATCGGCAATGCCGCGCATGAGCAGCGCCAGCTCGATATCTACGGCGAACTGATGGATGCCATGTATCTGTCGGACAAATACGCTGAACAGATCACCTGGGCCGCCTGGCAGGGGATCGGCGGGCGGCTGGCATGGTTGACCGAGAATTGGCACCTGCCGGATGAAGGCATCTGGGAGATTCGCGGGGAACGACGCGAATTTCTGCATTCGCGGCTGATGTGCTGGGTCGCGTTCGACCGGGCGATCCGGCTGGCGCGCAAGCGCGGGCTGCCCGGCCCACTGGTCGATTGGGCGACCACGCGCGACGCGATCTACGCCGAGATCCACGGCGAATTCTGGAACGAGGAACTGCAGAGCTTCGTACAGAGCAAGGGCTCCTCGGAGGTCGATGCCTCCTGCCTGCTGATGCCGCTGGTGCGCTTCATCAGCCCGACCGATCCACGCTGGCGCTCGACCTTGAAGCGGGTCGGCGAGCGGCTGCTGGACGATAGCCTGGTCCATCGCTACACGACCGGCGACGGGCTCGAGGGCTCCGAGGGCACCTTCTCCATGTGCTCGTTCTGGTACGTCGAATGCCTGGCGCGTGCCGGCGATCTGAAGCAGGCCCGTTTCCTGTTCGAGAAGATGGTCGGCTATTCCAACCATCTGGGCCTGTTCGCCGAGGAACTGGGCAAGAGCGGCGAACATCTGGGCAATTTCCCGCAGGCATTCACGCATCTGTCGCTGATCAGCGCCGCCTATTATCTGGATCAGGCGCTGACCAGGGCGGAGGGGCATCGCTAGCGCGCGGGCAAAAAAAGAGGGGCTATCCTCTGGCCGAGGATGCCCCTGCTTTTGTCTTCGAGATGGTGGGCGGTACTGGGATCGAACCAGTGGCCCCCACGATGTCAACGTGATGCTCTACCGCTGAGCTAACCGCCCCATCTCGAGGTCTCGGGCCAGCGCCGTAACCGGCATTCCGTCCGAGGACGCGGTAGGTACTAGGTTTCCGGGGGGGATGCAAGAGGCTGCGCGCATCGGGCCGCCGCATGGCGGGGGCGCATGGCGGACAAACCGGCAAGGTGCTTTCCGCCGGCGGCGGTTGGCGCCCGGGACGGAATTGCGCTACATCAGAAGCATGCACGGAACGTCGCCCGCGTCGCCGACCGCCGCTGCCGTCCCGCCGGCGGCGCCGCGGCCCTTCGAGATCCTGCTGCCGACCGTCGCGCGCCGGCCGCTGGTGGTCGCGTCGCCCCATAGTGGCGACCAGTATCCGCGCGAATTCCTGGCCGCCTCGCGGCTCGATCCGCTGACGCTGCGCAAGTCCGAGGATTGCTTTGTCGATGAGATCTGCGGGCTGGCGCCTGGTCTGGGCGCGCCGCTGCTGCGGGCGCTGTTCCCGCGCGCCTTCGTCGATTGCAACCGCGAACCCTGGGAGCTGGACCCCCTGATGTTCGAGGATGCGCTGCCGGATTTCGTCAATCACAGCTCGCCGCGCGTCGCGGTCGGGCTCGGCACCATCGCCCGCCTGGTCGCCGATGGGCAGGCGATCTACCGCCACAAGCTGCGCTTTGCCGAGGTCGAAAGCCGGATCGAGATGCTCTATCGGCCGTATCACGCCGCGCTCGGCGAGTTGATCGACGAGACGGTCGCCACCTTCGGCGTCGCCATCCTGCTCGATGCCCATTCGATGCCCTCGGTCGGGGCGGGACCGGGCGCGTCGCGGGCGCGCCGGCGCGTCGATATCGTGCTGGGCGACCGTATGGGCAGCGCCTGCCATCCGCTGGTGACCGAGACGGCAGAGCAGGTGCTGCACGACCAGGGCTATCAGGTCATCCGCAACACGCCCTATGCCGGCGGCTTCACCACCCGCCATTACGGTCGACCGGCCGAGGGCCGCCACGCGCTGCAGATCGAACTCAACCGGTCGCTCTACATGGATGAGGCCCGGCTGGAGCGCAAACCGTTCCTGGCGACGCTGAGGCAGGATATCGGGTTGGTGCTGGCGGCGCTGGGGGCGATCGATCCGGAGGCCTTGGTCTAAAGCCCTCGTTCTTTCGACGATAGGCACTGCCTTGAACATGCGTAGGCGCATGCGTATGTTTGTTCGATCAGGAGGTCTCGATATGGTCGTTGCAGCGATGAAGGACGGCGTCGATCTGCGAAGCAATCGATTGACGACGTTGGTCAGCGATTCCGAAGGCGAGGCCATTGCCAAAAAAGCCGATGCGGCGGGTCTGTCGGTGAGCGCATACCTTCGGGCGCAGGCGCTCGGTTCCGAGGCCGATCCGTCCGGCGAGGCCGCCCTTCGTCAAGTCGATTTGCTGATCGATCGGATGGAAAGCGATCTCGACGGCGCGATTGCGGAATTGGCGGCGGCCATGGCCAGAATGGAAATTGCATGATCGAGTGGTTCGACCGGATCGCCCGCCTCGCGGCCCTGAGTGAACGGGTTTCAAACTTGACCGATGGCGTAAAGAGCTTGGCCGGCAAGGTCGAAAATCATAACACGCGACTTGTCAGGCTTGAAACGATCGTGGAAATCGCCCGTCCCGATGGCGCCGTGCTGCGGATCGCGAACCCACCCGACAGCGCTTCGTAAGTGAAATCCACCGTCCCTCTGGAACTCGCGATGAAACTGAGCCCTGGCGTGGTCGAACGCGTGGGTAGATGGGTTGTTGTCGATGGCAAAGTCAGCGGCGACGATATTTGCAAGCAAATCGAATGGCTGACCACGCACTATCTGCGGAAATTGGCGACAAGCGAGCAGTCGGGCGGTTGGGAGACTCTCTTTCAGGACCCCGACGATGGTCGCTTTTGGGAACGGACTTATACTCAAGGCGAATTGCACGGCGGCGGTCCTCCGACGCTGGTCGTCCTGACGGGGCCGCAAGCTCGTACGAAATATCGGTTCGGCTGACGGTCTCCGGTGGGCCATCGCGCCGGATGAGCACGCATATTTGTTTCAGCGGCTGCTGGACTTCCACGCTATAAATTCGATATTGGTTTCAAACGAAACAAAAATCGGAGCAGCGGCCATGATGAATGCCATTGTCGCCCATCGCGAACCTTCGACCCGCGCCGACTTCACCATCGAGCAAGGCTGGGACAGCTACACCGACGAGGAGCACGCGATCTGGCGCACGCTGTTCGAGCGCCAGGAGAAAATCCTGGTCGGCCGGGCCTGCGACGAATTCATCGCCGGTCTGGACGGTCTGGGCGTCGCCGCCGACGGCATTCCGGATTTCCGCCGCTTGAACGAGGTGCTGATGCGGGCGACCGGCTGGCAGATCGTGGCCGTGTCCGGTCTGGTGCCCGACGGGATCTTCTTCGAGCACCTGGCCAACCGGCGCTTTCCATCGACCTGCTTCATCCGGACGCGCGCTCAACTGGATTATCTGGAAGAGCCGGACATGTTCCACGACATCTACGGCCATGTCCCGCTGCTGATGAACCCGGTGTTCGCCGATTATATGGAGGCCTACGGCAAGGGCGGGGTGAAGGCGATGGCGTTGGGTGCGCTGCATAACCTGGCGCGGCTCTACTGGTACACGGTCGAATTCGGCCTGATCAACACGCCGGCCGGCACGCGCATCTATGGCTCCGGCATCCTGTCGTCCAAGGGCGAATCGATCTTCTCGCTGGAGGATGATGCGCCCAACCGAATCGGCTTCGATCTGCTGCGGGTGATGCAGACCAAGTACCGGATCGACGATTATCAGGAGAGCTATTTCGTCATCGACAGCTTCGAACAGCTGTTCGATGCGACCCGGCCGGATTTCACGGCCTATTACCAGGAACTGGCCCAGCGGCCGAATCTGGAGCCCGGCGCCATCCTGCCCGGCGACCACGTGCCCCATCGCGGCACCGGACGGCGCTGAAGGCCGGACAAAAAAAGCGGGCCGCGATTGCTCGCGGCCCGAGTTTAGGGAGGAAACGCCTAAGAAGACGTACGGCAGATCCGTCAAGGACGACTCATGCCGCACTGCAAAATATGCTCTTCGATCGTTTCGAAATCAACCATCTTTTTTGCAGTAGCGAAAACATCGTACCTAAGCGAAAACGGCGGGAATCCTAGCGATCCGGGATGGTTCCGCTGAAAGCCCCTTCGCTCGGGCGGTCTGCGTATTTTGCAATGCAACATGATCGCGCCCGGCGCGCTGTGGGGCGGCTCGATTCCGCTGGTCATTTCGGCAGGGGGACCCTGTATAAAAGACCGGACGAATCTGTCGCAGGCACAGCTCCTTGATGTTCAATAAAATCCCGATTCGCGGTCGAATCCTGGCGCTGCTGACCCTGGGCAGCCTGGTGGTCGGGCTGGATCGGTCCGGCCTGGCGCCGGCGGTCGCGGGCTTGCGGGATGCGCTGCATGTGCCCAGCCCCGCACTCGACATCACGTTCAGCGCCTATAGTCTCGGTTTTTTCCTGGCCTTGGCGCTGTCGGGCCTGCTGATCGAACGGCTGGGCTCACCGCGCGTTTTGCTGGGCTGCGGCGCGCTGGCGGCGATCGCCATGATCGCGACGGCGGGCACCCTGCATGTCGCCATGCTGGCGGTCAGCCGCCTGGCGCTCGGCCTCGCGGCGGGCGGATTGCTGCCGGCCGCGACCGTGCTGCTGGCCCAATGGGTTCCCCAGCAGGGGCGCGGCACGGCGCAGGGCGCGATCCATGGCGTCTATTGGCTGGGACCGTTGTTCGCCGGCGGCATGGTCGCCAGCGCCGAATGGATCGGGTCCTGGCGCGGGGCGTTCGTGGTGCTGGCGGCGCTGACCGCCGGCTGGTGCCTGCTGTGGCACCGGATGAGTTCGGTGCTGCAGCGCTCTGAACCACTGCCGGTCTATTGGCGCGGTCATCTCACGCGGTTCTTTCTGCCGTGCTGTCTCGCCTTCGCGCAATCCTGGGCGATCGCCCTGGTGATCGACTGGGTCCCGGCCTACCAGTTGGAAACCTGGCATCTCAATATCTTCGGCTCGGCCGGCTTGACCGCCGTCATCGCGGCTGCGGCCGGTGCCGGCGTGCTGGCCGGCGGCTTCGCCTGCGACTGGGTGCTACAGGACAGCGGCAATATCCGTCCGGCCCGCCAGTTGCTGCCCGGGCTGGGCTTCCTCGGCGCGTCGATCGGCATGTTCGCCATGCCGGGCCAGCACGAGATCGGCAGCATCGTGCTGTCGACCGGCATCACCCTGTTCTTCCTGACGCTTGCGACCGCGTCGCTCTGGTCGCTGCCGCTCGACATCAGTGCCGAACATCCGGCGATCGGCACCCTGTTCATCGGCCTGGGCGCGGCCCTGGCCCAATTGGTGGCACCGCTGCGCCTCGCCCATATGACCGGGCTGTGGTGGCTGGGACCGACGCTGGGGCTGCCGATGCTGCTGGCTGCCGGCATCGCCTCGTTCCATCTGCGTCCCGACCTCGGCATCCCGGAGCCGCCGCCACCGCCGCCGGAACCGGCGGAAGCCGACGCAGCGCCGATGGCGAAGAAGGGCAAGAAGCACTGATGATCGAATTCTACCTGGATGCCGACGCCTGCCCGGTACGCGAGGAAGCCTACAAGGTCGCCGAGCGGCACAACCTGATCGTCCATGTCGTCACCGCCGGCAATGTCCGGGTGCCGCGCGATCCGCGCATCCGCCTGATCCTGGTTCAGGCCGGGCCCGACGCCGCCGACGATTGGATCGCCGAGCGGATCCAGCCCGGCGACATCTGCGTGACCTCCGATATTCCGCTGGCCTCGCGCTGCCTCAAGGCCGGCGGCCGGGCGCTCGGCCCCGGCGGCCGGCGCTTCACGCCCGACAATATCGGCGAGGCGCTGGCGTCGCGCGAAATCAGCCAGCATCTGAGAGAATTGGGCGAACTGGGCGGCGGGCCGCGCCCGCTGGCCGCGCGCGACCGATCGCGCTTTCTCGACGCGCTGGAGCAACTGGTGCAGGCGAGCAAGCGTTCGGCTTAAAAGGTCAATTCCGGGAAACCATCATGTCTTCATCCAATAGCCCCTGCGTCGTCATCGTGATGGGCGTGTCCGGCTGCGGCAAATCCACCATCGCGGCCATGCTCGCCGGGCGGATGCGCTGGGAATTCGAAGAGGGCGATGCGCTGCACCCGCCCGCCAACGTCGCCAAGATGGCCGCGGGCCAGCCGCTCGACGATGCCGACCGGGCGCCCTGGCTCGACGCGGTCGCGGCCTATATCGATCATTGGCTGGAGAACGGCCGATCCGGCGTCATCACCTGCTCGGCGCTGAAGCGGCGCTATCGCGACGTGCTGATCGGCGACCGGCCGGGCGTGCGCATCGCCTACCTGAAAGGCAGCCGCGAGCTGATCGCCAACCGTCTGGCCGCGCGGCAAGGTCATTTCATGCCGGCCGCCTTGCTCGACAGCCAGTTGGCCGCCTTGGAGGAGCCGACCGCGGACGAACACCCGATCACGGTCGAGATCGGTGCCCGCCCGGAAGTGATCGCGGCGCAGATCGCGGATGAGTTGGAGCGGTAGAGTGACGACCGATAGGTTGCCCTGGATTGCCCGGGCGATGTCCTACCCCTTGCGCACGACCTCGATTCCATCCGCACGGGCGATGATGACGTCGGTGGCGAGGCCGATGAACAATCCGGTCTCGACCACGCCGACCAGGCTCTTGAGTGCGGCCTGCAGCTTGGCGGCCTCGGTGATCGGGCCGAAGTCGCAATCCAAAATAAAGTTGCCGCCGTCGGTGACGAAGGGCATGGCGTCCTGGCCCAGGCGCAGCCGGGGCCTGGCGCCCAGCGCGCGCAGGTGACGCTCGGTCGCCTGCCAGCCGAAGCGCACGGTCTCGACCGGGACCGGCGTGCGACTGCCGAGCGCGCCCTGCAACTTGGTCTCGTCGACGATCACGGCCATGCGCTTGCTGGCGCCGGCGACGATCTTCTCGCGCAGCAGCGCGCCGCCCAGGCCCTTGATCAGGGTCAGGTCATCGAGATCGACCGCGTCGGCGCCGTCGATGGTCAGGTCGATCACGTCGTGGCTGCCGAAATCGCTCAGCGGAATGTTGAGGCGAAGCGACTGTGCCGCCGTAGCCTCCGAGGTCGGGATGCCGACGATCTTCAGGCCGGCCGCGACGCGCACGCCGATCGCATCGACCGCGAGCGCCGCGGTCGAACCGGTGCCGAGCCCCAGCACCATGCCGTCGCCGACCAGTTCGACGGCCTTCTCGGCGGCGAGGCGCTTCAGGCGCTGAACCTTGTCTTCGGCCATCGGGACCTCCTTCAGACCGACAGCGTCGGGCGCAGCGCGCCGATCGCCTGGGCGTAATCGTTCGAGCCATAGACGAAGGCGCCGGCGACCAGCGCGTCGGCACCGGCGGCGATCACCTTGGGCGCGGTCTCGGCATTGATGCCGCCGTCGACCTCGATGTAAGGGCTGAGGCCCCGTTCGTTCGCCATCTGGCGCAGGCGGGCAATCTTGGGAATGATTCCGGGGATGAATTTCTGGCCGCCGAAGCCGGGGTTGACCGACATGACCAGGATCACGTCGCACAGCGGCAGCACATATTCGAGCACCTCGGGCGGTGTCGCCGGATTGAGCACGGCACCGGCCTTCTTGCCCAGATCGCGGATCTGCCCCAGCACCCGATGCAGATGCGTGGTCGATGAGGTTTCGGCATGGACCAGGATATGGTCGGCGCCGGCCTTGGCGAAGGCTTCGACGTAGCGCTCGGGCTCGACGATCATCAGATGCACGTCGAGCGGCTTGCTGGTCGCGCGCCGCACCGCCTCGACCACCAGCGGGCCGATCGTGATATTGGGCACGAAGCGGCCGTCCATGACATCGACATGGATCCAGTCGGCGCCGGCCCGATCGACTGCCGCGACTTCCTCGCCCAGCTTCAGGAAATCCGCCGACAGGATCGACGGAGCGACGACCACGGCCCGATCGGGGCGGGCGGGATTGGCGATGCTCATGGGCTGGCCTCGGCTCTCAATGACCCGGCGGGTGTGCGAGAAAACACCCGCCGGGTCAAGCTCGGGTTTCAGCCCTTGGGCGTCTCGACATGGCCGCCGAACTTGTGGCGCATGGCCGACAGCAGCTTTTCGGCGAAGGTATGTTCCTGGCGCGAGCGGAAGCGGACATAGAGCGCCGCCGTCAGCACGTCGGCCGGCACGGCCTCCTCGATCGCGGCATTGATCGTCCAGCGACCCTCGCCCGAATCGGCGACCGAGCCCTCGTAGCCGTCGAGCGCCGGATCTTCGGCCAGCGCCATCGCGGTCAGGTCGAGCAGCCAGGACGACACGACACTGCCCCGGCGCCAAACCTCGGCGATGTCGGGCAGGTTCAGATCGAAGCGATGCTCTTCCGCCAGCAGCGGCGAATCGGCGTGCCGCATGATGTCGAAGCCTTCGGCGAAAGCCTGCATCAGGCCGTATTCGATGCCGTTATGCACCATTTTGACGAAATGACCGGAGCCGGACGGGCCGGTGTGGAGATAACCCTCCTCCGGCCGCGCGTCGGATCCCTTCGGCCGCTTGGTCCGCTCGACCGTGCCCATGCCCGGCGCCAAGGCGGCCAGGATCGGATCGATGTGATCGACCGCGTCCTTGGTGCCGCCGATCATCATGCAATAGCCGCGGTCCTTGCCCCAGACGCCACCGGACGTGCCGACATCGACGTAGCGGATGCCCTTCTTGGCCAATTCGCCGGCGCGGCGGACATCGTCCTTCCAGAACGAGTTGCCGCCGTCGATCAGGATGTCGCCCTTTTCCAGCAGCGTGCCCAGCCTCTGCACGGTGTCTTCGGTGATGGCGCCGGACGGCAGCATGACCCAGACCACGCGCGGCGCCTTCAGCTCGGCGACCAGGGCTTCGAGCGAGGAGGCGCCGGTGGCGCCATGCTCGGCCAGCGCGCCGACCTGGGCCATGCTCTGGTCATAGACCACGCAGTCATGGCCCTTCGCCATGAGCCGGCGGACGATATTGCCACCCATCCGGCCGAGGCCGATCATACCAAGCTGCATTCCGCTTCTCCGTCGATCGGTCTCTATTCGGGCGCCAAGGCGAATGCCCAGACCACAAGGCGAGTGCCTCAGGCCAGCGCCCGACCGATCGCCGACGCCAGCCGTTCCAACCCTGCCACGGGATCGGGGCCCAAGTGAACCCTGAGCGCCCGGCGGCCCCGTTCGGCGAGCACGGCGAAATCGCCGCGCGCCTGGGCCGCCTTCACGATGCCGAAGCCATAACGCTTGCCGGGCACGGAGAGTTCTCGGGATTCTTCACAGGTGACCTGCAAGAACACCCCGGTGTTCGGCCCGCCCTTATAGACCTGGCCGGTCGAATGCAGGAAGCGCGGGCCGAAGCCCAGGCAGACCGCGGCATGCTTGGCGTCGCGAATGACCAGACGCGATCCTTCGAGAATGGCCTGGGTCTGCGGGTTCATCGGCAGGAACGCCAGCAGCGCGGCATAGTCGCCCGGCCCCAGCCGGCCCAGATGGGCCTTCAGATAGGCCTCCAGCGTCCGGGCTTCGGCCAGCGCCGCCAATTGGGCGGCATTGGCCGAATCGGCGAACAGCTTGATGCCGGCATCGTCCAGGATCGGCGTTTCGTCCGGCATCGTGCCGGATTGCTCATATTCGTCGGTCAGCTTGCGCGTGGCGATCTTGGCCGCTTCCACGTCGGGCTGGTCGAACGGATGGATGCCCATGATGGCACCGGCGACCGCGGTCGCGATCTCCCAGCGGAAGAACTCCTGCGCCACGGCATAGGTATCGGCGACCTCGATCCGGACGACCGGGTGGCCGGCGTCGGCCAGTGCTTTTATCGCGGCGTTCCGCGGGTCCGGCCGACCTTTCAGTTCCAGATGCACGAACAGCCGGTCGGCGGCATAGACCTCGGGCGCGCTGACCTGCTTGGCATCGATCGGCACGATGCCATGGCCGTTCTTGCCGGTCGATTCGGCGATCAACTGCTCGGCCCAGCCGCCGAACGCGTCGAGGCCCGGGCCGGAATAGATCGTCAGCTTGTCGCGCCCGTCGGCCAGCGCCGCCGCCAGGATGGCGCCCAGCTTCAGGCCAGGGTTCTCGGCGGCACCGCCGCCGGGCTTGCAGGCAGCCGCCATGGTCTGGGCGGAGCCGATCAGACGCTGCAGGTCCAGGCCCATGGCCGCGGCCGGCACCAGGCCGAACGGCGACAGTACCGAATAGCGGCCGCCGATTTCCGGATCGCCCAGGAACAGGCGCTGGAAACCCTCGGCCTTGGCGACGCGCTGCAGCCCGGAGCCC
>Ga0302314_10001312_pt1 | contig 46501 bp, 47 predicted proteins | sample III_Palsa_N2_3_FD_200533 | JGI IMG/M metagenome (GOLD analysis project Ga0302314, IMG submission 200533) | Peat permafrost microbial communities from Stordalen Mire near Abisko, Sweden - III_Palsa_N2_3 | ecosystem: Environmental > Terrestrial > Soil > Palsa > Peat permafrost | place: Sweden...
CTAGCCGCCGCCGGGGGTCAGCGCCTCGTTCCGCGGTGCAGGCGGCTGCTCGAGGACTTCGGCACGGCCTCGTCCAGGACCTTCTGGTCGAAGAGCGCGGAGTAGACGTACGGGAATCCGTCGATCTTCTTGCGCTCGATCGTCGCGCCGATGAAGCGCTCGATGCTGCGCGCGTCCCTGACGTCGTCCTCGGTCACGAGCGTGAAGGCGTCGCCCGTGTTCTGGGCCCGGCCCGTGCGCCCGATGCGGTGGACGTAGTCCTCCGCGTTCTCGGGGACGTCGTAGTTGATCACGTGCGAGACGCCGGCGATGTCGAGGCCGCGGGCCGCGATGTCGGTGGCGACCAGGACCTCGTTCTTGCCGCTCTTGAAGTCGGCGAGAGCCTCGACGCGCTCGCGCTGGCTGCGGTCCGAGTGCATGACGCCGACGCTGTGCCCCTTCTGGACGAGGCGGCCCGCGATGCGGTCCGCGCCCATGCGCGTGCGGCAGAAGATGAGGACGCTCTTGAAGTCGGTCTGCTCGAGCAGGAGCTGCAGCAGGTCGAACTTCTGCGAGGCCACGACGGGATAGAAGCAGTGGGCGATCGTGTCGGCCGCGGAATGCTTGCGCCCGATCTCTACCTTGGCCGGGTTGCGCAGCGCCCAGCCGGCAAGCTGCTCGATCTCCGGGGGAAGCGTGGCCGTGAAGAAGAGGGTCTGCCTCTGGCTCGAGCACTTCTGAACGATCCGCTTAACGTCGGGCAGGAAGCCCATGTCGAGCATGCGGTCGACCTCGTCGAGCACCAGGATGTCGATCTTCTCCAGGGAGCAGTTCCCCTGCTCGAGGTGGTCGAGCAGGCGGCCCGGCGTGGCGGCCAGGATGTCCATGCCGCGCTTCAGGTCGTCCGTCTGCTTTCCGTAGCCGACGCCGCCATAGACGATCGTGACCCTGAGGTCCGTGAACTGGGCGTACTTGTGAAAGGCCTCCTCGACCTGGAGCGCGAGCTCGCGGGTGGGCTCCAGGATGAGGCAGCGCATGGCGCCATGCTGGCCGAGCCGCTGGATGATCGGCAGGGCGAACGCGGCCGTCTTGCCCGTTCCGGTCTGGGCCGAGCCGATCACATCGGAGCCCTTCAGGATCAGCGGAATGGCCTGCGACTGGATGGGCGTGGGCTCCGTGTAGCCTTTCTGCTGGACCGCGTAGGCCAGGGCGTCGGACAGGCCGAGCTTGGAAAAGGGCGTGTCCATCTTCGGGATGTCGACCGGGACAAGGGGCTTGTCCGGTGTCTTGCCCGGGTGCTCAAAATCGTCCCTGGCCGGCCGGGCGCGGCGCCCATCTGCTTGTCGCCCAGGGCCTTGCCTGACAGGTCCTCGACCTGCTGACCGGCGCTCCTCAAAGCGCGGACGCGACTCCTGCGGCTTGCCCTGCCCGCCGCCGCCCTGAACCTGGCCCGGTCCCCGGCCATGGGGACGCGGCGTGGTGCCGTGCGGACGACTCGCCTGCGCAGGACCCGCCTTGCGGGGCACGGCGCCGCCCTGGGGACGTGGCGTGCTTTGAGGGGCTGCCTGAGTCTGCTTGGGTGCGGGCGCTATCGATTCGCGTAGCCGGGCAATGAACTTCCGTAACATGAAAGGGATGAAAGCACCACCATCCCGCCTTTCCCCCGCATTTGCAACCCCCCTTTCAGGAAGGCGGCGGGTTGGGCCGTATCGCCCGGAATAGACATTTATGGATTGGTCCCGCGTCATCGAGCTGATGAGCGTGATCCGTTCGGGCGATTTAATATTCCTTCATCGCGACCGAAATGCCCCAAGGGGCCATCCAAGCGCGATCTCATGGGGAAAGCTGACTGGAGTTTCCTGGGGCAAAGGGCCGAGCTTCCCGGCACGTTACACGCCCGCGCGCCTTGCATTGGATTCTCGCTTGGCACCATTTTCCCATGCAGCATTATCCAACTCGGCGTCCCCCAAGAGAATGAATCCCGACACCCTCTGGCTAGTCAGGCTTGGCATCGACCAGGGACTTTTCACGCGGGCCCAGGCCGTGACCGTGAAGGTGCGCCTGGCGGGCCGTGCGAACATGCTGGAATTCGCGCAGAAACTTATTGATGAGGAGGTTGTCACCAACGTGGAGGCCCTCGAGCAGCTGGCCGGCCACGCCTCGCTGGCGGGCCAGAAGGGACCCCCTCCCAGGGACCCGTTCTCCGCGCCCGACGAGTTCGTCGAGGACATCGTGCCGATGCCCAAGCAAAGGGAGGCGGTGGGCCCGCCCCCGGCGTTTTCTGCCGGCAAGCTCGACACCGGGGACGACAAGGCGCTCGGCGACACCCTGAAGGGGCTCCTCGCCTCGTCCATCAAGTTCGGAGCGAGCGACCTGCACCTGTGCACGGGGCGCCGGCCCTTCGTGCGCAAGGACCGCTCGATCAGCTATATCAGCGAGAAGCCGCTCACCGCCGACGAGGCCCTCAAGCTCAACACGGCCCTCCTCTCGCCCGAGCAGAAGAAGACCTTCCTCGCGAAGCGCGACCTCGACTACGCCCTCGCGGTTTCTCCCTCGGAGCGCTACCGCGTGAACCTCATGTTCCACAAGGAGGGCGCGGCCGGCGCCTACCGCATGGTCCCGAAGGACACAAAGACCATGCAGGAGCTCGGCTTTGCGAGCCACCTGGACACCCTCAAGAAGCTTCTGAGCTACCACAACGGCCTCGTCCTGATCACCGGTCCCGTGGGCTCGGGCAAGACGACCACGCTCGCCTCGATGGTGGCCTACCTCAACGAGACCCGGAAGGACCACATCATCACGGTCGAGGACCCGATCGAGGTCGTCCAGGTGTCGAAGGGCTGCAACGTGACGCAGCGCCAGGTGGGCGACCACACGAAGACGTTCTTCACCGCGCTCAAGGGCGCGCTCCGCGAGGACCCGGACATCATCGTGATCGGCGAGCTGCGCGACCTGGAGACGATTGAGATGGCCGTCAGCGCGGCCGAGACGGGCCACCTTGTCATCGGGACCATGCACACGAGCGACGCCGCGACGACGCTCAACCGGCTCCTCGACGTCTTTCCGGCGGCCCAGCAGACGCAGATCCGCGCAAGCGTCGCCGAGAGCCTTCGGGGCATCGTCTGCCAGCGCCTGCTCCCCTCGCCCAAGGGCGGGCTGGTCATGGCGTGCGAGATCATGGTCAACAACATGGCGATCGCGAACCTGGTGCGCGACGGCAAGACGACCGGCCTGCGCAATTCCATGGAGACGGGCGTGCGCGAGGGGATGTGCCTCATGGACAACGTCGTCTTCGCGCTATTCCAGGAGGGCAAGGTCTCGAGGGAGACGGCACTGGCCAACATCACCAACCGCGCGCTGCGCGTGAAGATCCCCTGACGGCATGGCCGCGATCGACGCAATGCTCCGGGCGATGGTGGACAAGGGCGGCTCCGACCTGCACCTCATCACGGGCCTTCCCCCGAAGGCGCGCATCTCGGGATCGATCCAGGCGATCTCGGACAAGGCCATGGATGCCCAGACCCTGGCGGGCCTCCTCAAGGAGATCGTCCCGGAGAGGAAGTGGAACGAGTACCTCGAGAGGAAGGACCTCGATCTCGCCCACGAGATCCCCGGCTTCGCGCGCTTCCGCGGCAACTACCTCTACAACCACTGGGGCCAGGCGGCGGTGTTCCGCCAGATCCCCGCGAAGATACTCTCCTTTGACGAGCTGAAGCTGCCCGAGGCGATCAAGAAGCTCTGCCACCTGAACGAGGGCCTCGTCGTCGTGACCGGCCCGACCGGAAGCGGCAAGTCGACGACGCTCGCGGCGATGATCGACTACATCAACACGAACCTTTGCCGGCACATCATCACGATCGAGGACCCGATCGAGTTCGTGCACCCGGTCAAGAAGAGCGTGATCGTGCACCGCGAGGTCGGCGAGCACACCGAGTCCTTCGCCTCAGCGCTGAAGGGCGCCATGCGCCACGACCCGGACATCCTGCTCGTGGGCGAGATGCGCGAGCTGGAGACGATCAAGCTCGCGCTCGGCTGCGCATCCATGGGGATGCTCGTCTTCGGCACGCTTCACACGAACAACGCACCGAAGACGGTGGACAGGATCATCAACGCCTTCCCCGCCGACGACCAGAACCAGGTCCGCGTGATGCTGGCCGGCTGCCTGTCGGGCATCGTCGCCCAGCTCCTCTGCCGGCGCATCCCCAAGGGGCGCTGCGCCGTCCACGAGATCCTGCTCAGCCATGAGGCGTTGGCCAACACCGTGCGCAGCGGCCAGATCGCGAACATCCGCCAGATCATCGAGAGCGGCGGCGCTGACGGGATGGTCCTGATGGACACGAGCCTCATGAACCGGGTCAAGGACGGCACCATCGAGGCCAAGGAGGCCTACATGAAGGCGGCCAACAAGGCCGCGTTCGCGCCCCTCCTCAAGCCCGGCGACCTCGACTCGGAGCTCTGAGGTGCGCCTCCAGGGCCGATTTGGTTGAAAACGGGCGCACATGGTGCGCAATCGTTTTCATCTGAAATGCGTCAACACGCTTTCAATCATTCGCAACAATTGCGCATGGGCCAAACCACACGCTCCCAGGGCATATCCTTCACGCACGAAATGTGGGAGCGCATCGAGGCGCGCTGCCGCGAGCTGAAATTCGGCAGGAGCCAGTATTTCCAGATGCTCGTCGAGTGGGACCTGCGCTTCCAGCCGGACATCCACGCCCACAAGGCCGACGGCAAGTGGCACCTGTACCCGGAATCCGAGGGGATCCCCGGGCGCGAGTCGCTGCGCGCGGCGGAGGACCCGTCGCCCCAGCCCGCGGCGTTGCCGAAGGCGCGGCGCCGCAAGCGCTGACCGGCATTAATCGTTTGCCGCCGCGGCATATATCAGCGGCCATAGGGTGGTGTCAGAGCAACCCCCCAATGAATCCGTCGGCGAGATTGAGGCGGTGCTGGGGGGCGACGCGACCAGGGAGATCGTGAGGCTTTTCCTGGGCGGCTTCCCGGAGTCCTTCAGGAGCCTCGGGGCCGGGAACAGGGAGGACCAGCTCCGCATGATCCACGGCCTCAAGAGCAGCGCCCTGCACATGGGAGCCACCGGGATGTCCGAGCGCCTTGCGGCCCTCGAGGCGCGCCTCAACGCCGAGGAGGAGGCGATCACGCCCCAGGACCTGGCTGGCATCCTCTCGGATTTCGGGGCCGTCGAGCCCGCGCTGCGGCGCTACGCCGGCAAGTGAGCCGTTAGGACTTCACGATACCCGACTGGACGCACCACCGCACGAGGCTCGCGACCTCCTTGACGTTGATCTTGTCCATGATGTTCGCGCGGTGCTTCTCCACCGTGCGCACGCTCAGGTCGAGCCTGTCGGCGATCTCCTTGGAGGAATACCCCTCGGCCACCAGGCGCGCGACCTCGAGCTCCCGGGCCGAGAGCGTCTGCACGGCGTTGACCGACGTCGTCGCCGGACCGGCCTTGATCGACGGCTCGACCTTCGGCTGCTGGCTGATGCCCACCGTCTGCTTCGGGGGCACGTGCGCGGCGAAGAACATGCCTCCCGCGATCACGGACTCAATGGCCTGCAGCACGTAATTTATGGGGGCGCTCTTGTCCACGAACCCGTGGACGCCCTGCGAGATCAGGCGCGCGGGCAGATCGCCGTCCGGATGCCCCGTGAGCACGAGTATCCTCGTGTTGGGCAGCTTCGCGCGCACCTCGCGCACGACCTCGAGGCCGTGCATGCCGGGAAGGTAGAGGTCGACGACGAGCAGGCCCGGCGGGTCCTTCAGGCAAAAATCGAGGCCTGACTTTCCATCCTTGAACGCGCCCGAGACGACGAGCCCGCGCACGCGGCTCAGGGCAGAGGCAAGCATCTGCCGGAATACGACCTCATCATCGATAATGACCGTTCGTATGGGCACAGTGTGGGTAGAATTACTGATGCCGCGTTTAAGCGCAAGTAACTTGAACGGGGTTGTCGCCGCGCCCGCGGTCATCCACGCTGCGCATCGTGTACAGCCTAGCACTGGCCGCGCCCCTCTTCCTCGCTTTCGAGATCTGGCAGCTGGTCATGTGCGAGCGCTACTTGGGTATCAAGCAGATCGCACGAGGGGCGAACCCGCGGGAGATGGGTCCCGGCGAGGTGATTGCCTGCCTCTGGACATCAGGCGTGATCCTCTACGGCGTGTGGATGGTGTCGCTGCTCGCGGCGCAGTCGGTGCGGGTGTACGGGCTTATCCTCATCATCACGACGGCCATAGGCTACTCGCTGCGCAGGAACTGCGGGCTGAAGTGGATCCTGGTCATCCTGACCTTCGAGGGCGCGATCCGCGTCGCCGCGCTGGCGCCGCTCTCCGTCGCGGTGTGGGGCAACTTCTGAGCGCCGCCGTGACGGCGTTCCGGGAGATCGAAAGGCCCTCGCCCAACCGCGGCGCGGGGCCCCACGAGCGCCTCGGCGTCCTCTTCCACCACAGCAGGATGGGATTTGAGGACACGATCGCCCGGATGTCGGATGCGGCAAGCCAGGTCAGCTACCACTGCCTGATCAACGCCGACGGCACCCGCTGCACCATGGTCCCCGACGCCGAGATCGCCTGGCACGCCGGGGCCTCGCGTTTCCTCATGCGCGAGCGCTGCAATGATTTCCTGCTCGGCGTGTCTTTTGCGGGCGACACCTACGCATCCCCCCTCACCGGCCCGCAACTGGCGTCTGCCCTGGAATGGCTCGGCTCCCGGTGGTTCGCCCTGGGCTGGGGCCTCGACCGCGTGACCGACCACCGCCAGGTGGCGCCGGGGCGCAAGGACGACCTGAACCCCGTCGAGTGGGAACGCCTGTTCTCCGCCGTGCGGCGCAAATTCGGCGGGACGGCGCCGGAATCCTCGTTTCCGGGTTGAAATCCCGCCGCGCCGACGCAGAGATTGATGAGGTCGCACATGAATCTCCCGAGCGATACCCCGAAGATGCCAAAGTTCATGTTCGTGCTCGGGGACCTCATCCTGCTCGCCCTCGCGTATTTCATCCACGACGGGGCCGATCACCCCTGGAGCGGCGTGGCTCTGATCTCCACCGTGTCCTGCGTCGTTGTCGCCGTGTTCCTCGGCGTGATCCCCTTCGTCACCGACTACGCCCGGCGCCAGGACGAGGCCCTCGACAACCGCCAGCGCGCGCTCCAGGCCCTCTCGGTCACCGTGGCCGCCGCCTCCGAGCAGGTCTCGATCGCGGCGACGGGCCTCAACGGAATCGCCGAGGCAGCGCAGGACAATTTCTCGAAATCTGAAAAGCTCCTCGAGCAGCTCGCGGAGAAGATCGCGGCGCTGGACGCCCGCCTCGCCGCCGCGAAGAGGGACGACGTCGACTCCGCCGCCCGGATCGAGTCCGCGGCCAAGAAGATCGGCAAGGTTGCCGGCGAGCTCGAGGACGCCGTGACCAGGGCCGCGGAAGCCGCAAAGGCGCCGCCGGCTCCCCCCGCCTCTCCCGCGGCGCAGCCGCTGCCGCTGCCGCGCCCTGTCCCCCTCATCCCCGAGGTGCCCCCAGTCATCGCCAGCCGGATCGTGGAGATAAAGCCGGCCGTGGCCGCCTCGGATCATCCCTTCGAGGCGCCCCTGGTGTCGTGGACCCCCGTCCCCGCCCCCGACGCACCGCGCCTCGAGGTGGCGTCAGCGGAACCCGTGGCGGCTCCCGAGGCCGTGGCCGTCGCGGAGCCCGAGGCGCCGCCAGCCGTTGCACCCGCGCCCCGCAAACGCAGCCCGCGCAAGGCCGCCCCTCCGATCGAGACGCCCGCCGAGGTGGTCGCCGCGCCGGCTGCCGACCTCATCCTGGAGGCGGCCCCGTCGGACGATTCGAATTCCATGCCGCTGGAAGTCCCGGAGCCCGCCGTTTCCGCGGACGGGGCCACCCGGCTTGTCGTGACCGCGTACATCGGCATCGGCAACCGGCTCTTCATCCGCGGCGACGGTCCGGGCCTCAGCGAGGACAAGGGGGTGCCCCTGACCTTCGTGTCGATCGGCAAGTGGCGATGGGAGACGAACGACGCCACGTCCACCGTGCGCTTCCGCCTCTACAAGAACGACCAGGTCGAATGCACCGCGCTCGGCGAGCGCTCGGTCGAGCCGGGCGCCCAGCAGGAGCTCAGCGCCGCTTTCTGACCGCCCCAGGCTTCGGCGCGGAGGCCTTCAACCGGGCGAGCTCCGGCACGACGACCCGGTCGTAGCACTCGGGACAGACCGAGTGACTGATCTCGGTCCCGGTGCGCTCATTGATGTAGCTCTCGATCTGCTGCCAGTAGTTCCGGTCGTCCCTGATCTTCTTGCAGTACGAGCACATGGGCATCATCTCCTCCAGCCGGTTAAGTTGCGTGGTGTACTTGAGTATCCGCTCGGCCACGCGCAGGCGCATCCAGAGCGTCGAGATGTCGATGGGCTTTGTCAGGAAGTCGTCGACACCGGCCTCGGACGCCGCCCGGCGGTTGTGGGCCGAGGGGCTGCTGCCCGTCAGCAGGATGAAATAGACGTAGTCGTTGCCCTGCTGCGCGCGCAGGCGCCGGCAGAGCTTGAGGCCGTCGAGCTCGGGCATCTGCCAGTCGCTGACGACCACCCTTGTCTTCTCGCGCAGCCAGACCGCCCAGGCTTCCTCGCCGTCGTGCGCCTCGGCGACGTCGTGCCCCAAGCCGATCAGCGCCCGCTTCAGGACTGCCCGGGACGTATTGTCGTCTTCGACGGCTAGGATCTTCATGGGGCTTCGATACTGTAAACCGGATTTCGGACCGGTGTAAACAAGCGGTGTGAGCCCCTTTTTCTAACTCGCTGCCGGGCTAAGGGCCTGCCGCAGCTCGTCCGGTGTCCGGGCCGGCGCGCGGCATACGAATTCCTCGCAGACATAGGCCGTGGCGCTCCGGTCCGACTCGCCCATGCGCGAGAGCCAGGGGGACCGCGCGGCGAACGCGGCGCGCGCACCCGGGTCGCCGTCGAGCGCGATGAGCGTGCGCCGGGGGCCGAGCCGCTCGTGGAAAACCTCGGCCAGGGCCCTGAACTCCGCCGAATGGGGATTTCCCGTGAGGACCACGTGGCGCGGGGGCTCGAGCGCGGTCTCGAAGGAGCAGAGCAGCTGCGGCATCGCGTGCGGCGCCTGCTCCCAGCGCCCGCGGAACGCGGCGATCGTGCGCCGACCCCTCTCGCGCAGGGCGTCGTCGTTGTTGAGCGCCGAGAGCCGGAAGAGGTTCATGGCGGCAGCCGAGCTGGCCGCCGGCTCCGCGCCGTCGTAGTCCTCCTTGAGCCGCACAACGATGTCCGGGGCGCCCGCCGCCGAGTTGAAGTAGCCGGCCCGGGCCTCGTCCCAGAAGAGGCCGTCCATGGCCTCCTGGAGCTTCTCGGCCCTGCGGATCCACGCGGTGTCGAACGTCGCCTCATAGAGGTCGAGCCACGCCTGGATGATGAAGGCAAAGTCCTCCGCAAATCCCGGGCCGGAGCGCGCACCGCGGCGCCACGAACGCCGGGGCATGCCGCCGGGCAGGTCCATGAGCTCGCGCATCACGAAATCCGCGGCCTTGAGCGCAGCCGCGAGGTAGTCCGCCCGCCGGTCCTCCAGCGACTCGGCGGGGACCACCGCGGCGCGCGCCAGCGCGGAAATCATGAGCCCGTTCCAGCCCGTCACGACCTTGTCGTCGAGATGGGGGCGGATGCGCTGCGCGCGGGCCGACCTCAGCCGGGCGAGGCAGGACAGGAGCAGGTCGCTGGCCGCCTGGGGATCCAGGCCGAACCGCCCCGCGGTCTCAGCCAGCGATCGCGACTGCGCGAGGATGTTCTTGCCGGTAAACTCGCCCTGGGGGTCGCGCTCGCGAGACACGTTGCCGTCAGGGCGGATCCCGAAGTGGGCGCTGGCGAATGCCGCGTCGGCCCCCAGGACAAGCTCAACCTCGGCCTGCGTCCAGACGTAGAAGGCGCCCTCGACGGATTCCTCGCCCTCCCCCGTCCTCGAGTCCGCGTCTTCCGCCGAATAGAAGCCCCCTCCCGGATCCGCCAGGTCGCGCAGCACGTATTCGAGGATGTCGCGGGCAAGCCAGGCCTGGCGCTCGTCGCCCGTCGCCTGCCACGCCTCCAGGCAGCACGTCACGAGCTGGGCCTGGTCGTAGAGCATCTTCTCGAAGTGCGGGACAAACCATTCCGCATCCACGGAGTAGCGGTGGAAGCCCCCACCCACGTGGTCATGGATGCCCCCTCGCGCCATGAAGGCCAGGGTCTGAGCCACCATGCCGGACGCCTCCACTCCCGCCTCGCTCCCGAGACCCTGGAGCGCCGCGCAGCGCAGGAGGAACAAGAGGTTCGACGGCCTCGGGAACTTTGGCGCCCCGCCAAAGCCGCCGTGCGCCGGGTCAAAGGACTCGGCGTAATACTGGTAGGCCTTCTCGAAGGCCGCTCCCGCCGCTGCGGCGAACGTCGCGGGCGCGCCTGCGCCGGGATCCGCGCGCTCCGTCGCGTGCTCGCGGAGCGTGTCGACCACGCGGTCGCCCTCCTCGGCCAGTCGTGAGCGGTCCTCCTTCCATCCGCGGGCGATGGCCCTGAGTATTGTCGGGAAACCCGCCCGCCCCTGGCGGTCCTCCGGGGGAAAATACGTGCCCGCATAGAAGGGCTTCAGGTCGGGGGTCAGCCACACGCTGAGCGGCCATCCGCCGTGCCCCGCCAGCGCCTGGAGGTAGGCCATGTAGACGCGGTCGACATCGGGCCTTTCCTCGCGGTCGAGCTTGATGCAGATGAAGTGGGCGTTCAGGACCTCGGCGATCGCCTCGTTCTCGAACGACTCGTGGGCCATGACGTGGCACCAGTGGCACGTCGAATACCCGATCGACAGGAAGATCGGGCGGTCGCCCGCCTTCGCCGCCTTGAACGCCTCGTCACCCCACGGGTACCAGTCCACCGGGTTGTCCGCATGCTGGAGGAGATAGGGCGACGCCGCGCCCGCGAGCCGGTTCGGCATGCCTACTGGCCCAGGACCCAGGCGAAGATCAAGGGCGCGACGATCGTCGCGTCGGACTCGATGATGAACTTGGGCGTCGACGCGGCCAGCTTGCCCCACGTGATCTTCTCGTTCGGCACGGCCCCCGAGTAGCTTCCGTAGCTCGTCGTCGAGTCGCTCACCTGGCAGAAGTAGCCCCAGAGCGGGATTCCCGTCCGCTGGAGGTCCTGGTGGAGCATGGGCACCACGCAGATCGGGAAGTCGCCGGCTATGCCTCCGCCGACCTGGAAGAAGCCGATCGAGCCCTCGCCGCTCTTCAGCGCCCGGGCCGTATTCTCGTACCATCCCGCCAGCATGGTCATGTACTCTATCCCGGTCCGCACCGTGTGGACGTTCTTGATCACCCCGGTCACCACGTGGGCCGCAAACATGTTCCCCAGCGTGGCGTCCTCCCAGCCCGGCACGATGACCGGCAGGTTCTTCTCGCTGGCGGCGAGGAGCCACGAGTTCCTGGGGTCGATCTGGATGTGCTTCTTCAGCTTCCCGCTGCGCAGGATCTTGTACATGAACTCATGCGGGAAATACCTCTCGCCCGCCTTGTCCGCCGCAAGCCATTCCTCGAGCACGGCGCCCTCTATCCGGCGCATCGCCTCCATCTCGGGGATGCAGGTGTCGGTCACCCGGTTCATGTGGCGGGCGAGGAGCCTCTCCTCGTCCTCCCCGGAGAGCTGCCGGTACTGCGGCACGCGCTCATAATAGTCGTGGGCCACGAGATTGAAGACGTCCTCCTCGAGGTTCGCCCCGGTGCACACGATTCCATGCACCTTGTCCTGGCGGATCATCTCGGCGAGCGAGATGCCGAGCTCGGCCGTGGACATCGCCCCGGCGAGCGTGACGAGCATCTTTCCCCCCGCCCCGATGTGCTTGTCGTAGGCCTTTGCCGCGTCGAGCAGGGTCGCCGCGTTGAAATGCCGGAAATTGTTGGCGATAAACCGGGAAACCGGGCCCTTGGAGCGCGCGAGGGCCGCATTGGTCACCTCGGGAAGCTTGGACTTGGATTTGGCGCTCATGCCGCTGGTTATGCAGACGCTGGACGCGCGACCGAGCCGTTGCCACCCAAAATGGGCAGCAACGGCGCCATTGACGAGTCGGCCGGGCAGCGTGTTTGATGCAGGGTTTCCATGCTCACGATAGCCGATGTCTCCAAGTCCTATGGCACACGCACGCTCTTTGCGGACGTGTCGCTGTTCATCGCGCGGAGCGACCGGTACGGCCTCGTGGGCCCCAACGGGGCCGGCAAGTCCACCCTGTTCAACCTGATCCTCGGCGAGGAGTCGCAGGACGACGGCACGATCGAGTGGGAGCGCGGCGCCGACTTCGGCTTCCTTCCGCAGGAAAGCGCGCCCGTGGCCGACGAGACGATCATCCAGATCGCCACGAGCGGCAAGAAGCTCGTCCCCGAGAACGACGACGACTACGACATCGACTGGACGCTCGAGCCGCGCGCGAAGAAGATCCTCGCCGGCCTCGGGTTCCGCGAGGGCGACAGCGACAAGCTTGCGAAGACGTTCTCGGGAGGGTGGGTGATGCGCGCGCACCTGGCACGCCTCCTCGTCGCCGAGCCGGCGCTGCTCCTCCTCGACGAGCCCACGAACCACCTCGACCTCGAGGCCCTCCTCTGGTTCCAGGACTACCTGACGCGCTATCCCGGCGGGCTCGTCGTCATCTCCCACGACCGCGCCTTCCTGAACGCGCTCTGCACCGGGATACTCGAGCTGCGGGGCGGCACGCTCAACCGCTACACCGGCAACTACGATGACTACATGGCTGAGAAGGAGGCGCGCAAGGAGCAGCAGGCGGCCGCCTTCAAGAACCAGCAGCGCGAGATCGCCCACCTCCAGAAGTTCGTCGACCGCTTCGGGGCCAAGGCGTCGATGGCGTCGCGGGCCAAGTCCAAGGAGAAGCAGATCGAGCGCCTCGAGGCCGTCGCCGTCGACGAGCCGCAGGACGACCTCAAGCGCATCCACTTCAAGTTCCCCAAGCCTCCGCGGTCGGGCCTCAAGGTCGTCGAGCTCGAGCACGTCGAGCAGGCCTATGGCGACCACGTCGTCTACCGCGACCTCAACTTCACGGCCGAGAGGGGCCAGCGCATCGTGCTCGTCGGGCCCAACGGCGCCGGAAAGTCGACGCTCCTCAAGATCCTCGCCGACGTCATCCCCATCAACGGCGGCAAGCGCGAGCTCGGGAGCAACGTCGTGACGGGCTACTTCGCCCAGAACCGCCTCGACAACCTCCACGCCGGCGCGACGGTCTTCGAGAACGTGATGGAGCTGCGCACGAACGAGAACCAGCTCACCGAGCAGCAGGCCCGCGCCATCCTCGGGGCCTTCCTCTTCAGGAAGGACGACGTCCACAAGAAGGTCTCCGTCCTGTCGGGCGGCGAGAAGTCGCGACTCGCCCTGGCCCGCCTGCTCGTCAAGCCGCCGAACCTCCTGCTCATGGACGAGCCGACGACGCACCTCGACATCGCGTCGATCGACGCCCTGGTCGGCGCGCTCCAGACCTTCGACGGGACCTTCATCTTCATCAGCCACGACGTCTACTTCATCCGCGCGCTCGCGCAGAACGTCCTGCACGTCCACTCGGGGCGCCTGACACCCTACGCGGGCAACTACGACTACTACCTGGAGAAGTCCAAGGCGAAGAACGAGCGCGCCGCCCTGACCGCGGGCTTCGCGGACGCCCGCCCGCTCCAGAATGCGTCCCCCCCGTCCGCGAGGAAGACTGAGTCCGCCCCGGCGCCCAGGCGGCCCGACGCGAACGCCATCAAGAAGCTGCGCATCGAGGTGGGGAGACTTGAGGAGGCCGTCTCAAAGCTCGAGGCCAAGCAAAACGAGCTCACGGCCTCCCTCGAGGCACCCGAGACCTACACGGAGCCCGGGAGGGCCCAGCACCTGAACCGAGAGCTGAGCGTCATCGTGGACCAGCTGGGCGAGGCGACCACAGCCTGGGAGAAGGCCGCCGGCCAGCTCGCGGAGCTGGAGAAATGATCCTCTAGCCGATCGTTTCGCCGATCAGGGCGCGCGCCGCAGGCGCGGCGTCGCCGAGCGCGATCACCGCCTTGCCGAGCATCCCTGCGGCCCCGGCTGCGGAGGCCGCGTCGCGGGCGTGGATGAAGCAGAGCGGATCGCCGGCATTCACCTTGTCTCCCACCTTGGCCAGGCCATCGATGCCGACCGCCGGGTCGACGGGATCCTCCGCCCTGGCCCGGCCGGCTCCCAATTCCAAGGCCACCAGTGCAACGGCCATGGGGTCGACATCCAGGACGTAGCCCGCGCGAGGGGCCGGGAAAGCCTCGATGTGCCTCGCCCGAGGCAGCAGCCTCGCGTCGTCAACGACCCGGGGATCGCCGCCCTGCGCCGCGACGAGCGTCCTGAACTTGGCCAAGGCCGCGCCCGATGAAATCGAAGCCCGGAGCCGGGCCCTCGCCTCAGCGGCGTCCTTGGCGGCGCCCGTCAGGACAAGCATCGGCTCGGCGATCGCATAGGTGACCTCCGTCAGGTCCCGGCAGCCGACGCCCTTCAGGAACTGGATGGACTCCGCCACCTCCAGGGCATTCCCAATGGCATGGCCGAGGGGCTCGTCCATCGAGGTCAGGACGGCCTTCGTCGGCTTGCCCATCGCCTGGACGACTTTGGTCAGAGCCGTGGCGAGCTCGCGGGCCTTGGACAGGTCCTTCATGAACGCGCCGCGGCCGAACTTCACGTCAAGGACCAGCGCGTCGATGCCCGCCGCCAGCTTCTTGCTCAGGATGCTCGCGCAGATGAGGGGGATGCACTCGACGGTCCCGGTCACATCGCGCAGCGCGTAGAGCTTGCGGTCCGCCGGCGCGAGCTCGGCAGTCTGGCCTATCAGCGCCACGCCGATTTTCCCGAGCTGCGTTTTGTACTCCTCGAGCGTGAGGCCGACGCGGAAGCCCGGGATCGACTCGAGCTTGTCGAGCGTGCCCCCGGTGTGCCCTAGGCCGCGGCCGCTTATCATAGGCACCACCACGCCGCAGGCCGCCACCATCGGGGCCAGGTGCAGGGAAACCTTGTCGCCGACCCCCCCGGTGGAGTGCTTGTCGGCCTTCGGGCCCGCGATCGCCGACAGGTCGGCAACGATCCCCGAGTTGAGCATCGCCTCCGTGAGGAGGACGGTCTCCCGCGGCGTCATTCCCCGCAGGAAGATCGCCATCAGCAGTGCGCTCAGCTGGTAGTCGGCCCAGGACCCGTCCGTGGCTCCCTTGACGAAGGCGCGGATCTCGTCGCGGCCCAGTTCACCCCCGTCGCGCTTGCGCGCGATCACATGCTGGGGGAACAGGACGTTGGCCATGCCACGCCCTCCCTACCTAGGGAAGGCGACGGTGGCACGCCAATTCACTTCTTCGAGCTGAAGACCGAGCGCGCCATCTCGAACGGCACGCGGCTCAGCCGCGAAAGCGCGGACTCCGAATCCTTGGTGTCCTGCGCCTCCTGGGCGGCAAGCGAGGCCTGATGCTCCAACTGCTGGACGCGCAGCTCGCGCGCTTCGACGTTCTGCTCGCGCTGCTGGAGCTGGTCGAGCTCGCCCTGGAACGCGATCCTGTCATCGCGCAGGTAGGCCTGCTCGGCTTCCAGGATGGCGCGGGCCTTGTAAAGCTTGTCCCAGGCAGCCTGGAGCGCCGTCTGCCCGTTGCGATGGGAACCCTCGTCCTCAAATGGCACCGTGTTGTCATCGGACTCAGTCGGGCAGGAGAGGGAACTGCGGCGCTTGAGCGCGAGGTCGGGCCGAACCTGTGCCTGGAAGGGAGAAGTAGTGTTCATTTTCATTTTGGTTTCGCCGCCGGATTCCGGAGTTGAGGACATGTCCCTATGTGTGACGGGCAGTAGATCATATCCCTTAACCGAATGATATAGGTCCGCCCGGCTTTTACGGGGCGTTTACAGTGCGGAGCCCCTATTTATGAGGGCTTTTACAGTTTACGAACGAAACAGGACGCTCTCGCGGTTGAACATCGCGACGGCCGCGGCGAGGGCCACGGAGGCATATACCGCGGTGGAGCCGAAAATGAGCGCGATGTAGCCCCAGTGCCACACGCCCGAGAGCATCTCCTTGCAGACGAGCGAGACGTTGGCGATGGGGACCAGCGACAGGCCGAGGCTGAGGTCGATCCCCGGAAGCACGGCAATGGCGCAGGGGGCGATCACGACGATGATGAGCGGGCCCACGTAGCTTTGCGCCTCCTTTTGGTTCTTTGCGAACAGGGAGAGCGAGAAGACGATCGCCGAGAAAAGGACCGACACCGGCACGATCATCGCGAGGACTCCCAGGATACCCAAGGGATCAATCGTCGGCAGGCCGGGCCCGCTGGGCAGCCCCCCTGTGGCCTGTGCCGCGAAGCCCACGGCAATCACGGTGCCGGCGAGGGAGAGGAGCGAGAAGAAGACCGCCGCCAGGGAGCCGGTCAGCACCATCAGGAACTTCCCCAGCACGATGTCCGTGCGCGCGGCGGGACTGCACAGCAGGGTCTCCATCGTTCCCCTCTCCTTCTCGCCGGCGGCGAGATCCATCGCGGGGTGCGTGGCGCCGACAAGGCAGAGGATCACGATGAAATACGGGACAAGCCCCCCGAGCAGGTTGCCGCCCACCTTCTCCGGGGCGGCGACGTTCTTGCGCGCGACGTCGAACGGCCTCGCGATCTTCGTCGGCAGGCCGTGCGCGGTGAGCAGCGTTGCCGTCGCGCGGTCCCTCAGCCCGATGAAGAAGCTGCTGAGCTGCTCCGCGGCGATGCCCGACCTCAGCTCGCCCTGGTAGTCGTAGATCGTGACGGTCGGGGCCGAGCCCGAGGCGAGGGCCTTCTCGAAGCCGTCGGGAATATCGACCGCGGCCCGCACGTTCTTCTCGGAGATGAGGCGTTTCCAGTCGTCCGCCGCCTTCTCGACCCGGAACTTGCCGGACTTCTCGAGCTCGGCGCGGACGCCAGGGGAGTCCGCGCCACCGATGACCATGATGCGCGGGACCTCCGTCCGCGCCTTCGATACGATGGTCGAGGCGGTCTTGCCGATCGCAAACATGAGGAGCGGCATCAGGACCATCGGCAGCACGATCATCGAGATGATCGTGCGCCGGTCGCGCAGCGAGTGGAGGAGCTCCTTGCGGTAGACCACCCCTATCATCCGCGGGTTCACCGGGCCGCCTCCGGGACAACGATCTTGACGAAGCAGTCCTCAAGGTCCGTCTCCCCCGTCTTTTCCAGGAGCTGCGCGAGCGTGCCCTCGGCGCGGAGCGAGCCGCCGTGGATGATCCCGATCGTGTCGCAGAGCTTCTCGGCCTCGCTCATCACGTGGGTCGAGAAGACCACCGTCTTGCCCCGGTCGCGGCACTCGCGGACGAACGTCATGACCGCGCGCGCCGTCATGACATCGAGGCCCAGGGTGGGCTCGTCGAAGATCAGGACCTGGGGATCGTGGACGATCGTGCGCGCGATCGATGTCTTCTGCTTCATCCCCGTCGAAAGGTCGTCGCACCGCCGGTCGAGGAAGTCGTTCATGTCGAGCTGCTCGGCGAGCGCCCCGATCCTCGAGCGGAGCGCGGCCTCGCCCATCCCGTTCAGCCGCCCGAAGTAGGCGATCATCTCGCGCGCCGTCAGGCGCGCATACAGGGCCGTGCTCGCCGCCAGGAACCCGACGCCTGCGCGGACCCTGCCGGGCTCGCGCACGACGTCGTGCCCGCCGACGACCACGGTCCCGCTCGTCGGCTTAAGCAGCGTCGCGATCAGCCGCAGGGTCGTGGTCTTGCCGGCGCCGTTTGCGCCGAGGAGCCCGTAGATGCGGCCCGGCTCGACCCGGAACGACACGGAATCCACCGCGCGGATCTCGCCCTTCTTCTTGTCGCGAAACACCTTCGTCAGGAGAGTCGCCTCGATCATACGTTGGAAATGCCTGCAATTACGCAGGTTACAAGCTCATTCGGTCCCGGAAGTCCTGCGCCTGCCTCCGGCTGAGCTCGACCTTCGCCCCTCCCTTGAGGTGCACGAGGAGCCCGCTGCTGAACCAGGGCTCGATGCTCGCGATCCACGCGATGTTGATGATCTGGCGCCGGTTCGCCCGGAAGAAGAGCTTGGGGTCGAGGCGCTCCTCCATGGCGTTCAGCGACCGGAACAGCTGGGGCTGGGCGTCCCCGAAGTGGACGCGCGTGTAGTTGCCCTCGCTCTCGAGGAGCCGGATCTGGCTCACCTCGACGAACCAGCACTTCTCCCCCTCGCGCACGAACACCTTGTCGGTCGACTCCAGGCGGCCCACGGCCGCGGGCTTGGCCGCGGTCGACTGCTTGAGGCCGGGAAGCCGGTTCACGGCTGCGGCGAGCCGCGCCGGGTCCACGGGCTTGAGGAGGTAGTCGAGCGCGTTCAGCTCGAAGCCCTTCACCGCGAATTCGTCGTAGGCGGTCGTGAAGATGACGTGCGGCACCGGCGGCTCGAGCGCCTCGAGGAATTCGATGCCCGTCTCGCCGGGCATCTGCACGTCGAGGAAGAGGAGGTCGGGCTTCAGCGCCGCGAGCTGCTCGCGCGCCTGCTTGGTCTGGGACGCCTCGCCGACGATCTCGATCTCGGGGAAGTCGGAGAGGAGCCTGCGAAGCTCGCTCCGGGCGAGCCGCTCATCATCGATGAGCAGTGCCCTCATGAATGGCTGGGCAAGGGAATGACGGCCTCGGCGACCACTCGGGAGGGCTGGTCCGAGCGGAGGCGGAGCGTGGCGCGCTCGCCGAAGATGAGGCGCAGCCTCTCGGCCGCATTGTGGAGGCCCAATCCCGTGGAGCGCGCCTTCTCGACGCGGATCTCCCCGGGATTGGAGACCATGATGCGCAGGGCGCCCCTCTCGTTTCGGGCCGTGATGGCGATCTCCCCGCCCTCGGGCCGCGGAGAGATGCCGTACTTGACGGCGTTTTCGACGAGCGTCTGGAGCAGCATCGGGGGAATGGGAAGGCGCAGCGCCTCTGGGGCGATGTCGAGCCGCAGGCGCAGGCGCTCCTCGTGGCGGACCTGCTCCAGGGCGAGGTAGTCGTTCACGACCTCGAGCTCGTCCTCGAAGGGCACCGTCTCCAGCTGGCCGCTCTGCAGCGAGTAGCGCAGGAGGTTGGCGAGCTGCGTGACGGCGCGGCGCGCGCGGTCCGGGTCCTCGTCGATGAGCGCGCGCAGCGAGTTGAGCGAGTTGAAGATGAAGTGCGGGTTGACCTGCGACTTGAGGGCGCGCAGCTCGGCCTCCTTGACGCTCGACATCAGCTGGAAGCGCTCGATCTCGGAGCGGTTGAGGCGGTCGAAGAGGTGGTAGAAGAAATACAGGCAAAGCCACCCGGACAACAGGATGGTCCCCTGGAATTCCTCGAGGCCGAGGACCAGGGGTATCGAATACTTCGTGTTCCAGGGAAGCCCGAGGACCCCGTGGATCCAGACAATCTCCAGGCCGTTCAGGGCCGCCGAGGCGGCGAGCGCCGTGATGAGCAGGCGCGGGAGCAGCCGGGGCCAGCCCAGTTCCTTCCAACGGTTCCTCGCCATGATCGGGCGCAGGAAATGGGTGAGGAGCAGGCCCGCCAGGAAGAACATGGCATTCGCCGCGATCTCCGTGCAGAGGCCCCACTTGGCGTCGTTCTCCTTGAAGGCGATCGACGTCCAGGTCTCCACGGCCAGGAACGTCCCCCAGCCCGCCGCCTGGAAAAGCACGTACAGGCGCTGCTTGGCCTTCTCGCGCTCGGCAGCGTCGGCCTGCAGGGTGATCTCGGCGGATACGTCCATTGACCTACAATACTGCCCAAGGCGCGGCTTTCGGCAATCTTTGGACAAGCGGTCCGGCGGCCATGTGAGCGGACCCCCCTCGCGGCCTCCCCAGTCAGGACCCAATGGGGTGCCAGGTCGTCTTCAGCTCCACGAAGTCGCGAATCATGCCCAGTCCCTGGGCCGTGTCCGCGAACCACTTCGTCTCAGAATCCACGAACCTGACGCGCTTTACGCTAGCCGCCGCGCCGAGCCTGAGGGTCTTCCGGTCCTCGGGCCCCGCAAAGGCGTAGACCGCGCGTACATGGGCGTGCGTCGCAAAGGTCGGTACGAGCTCCCTGCGGAAGCCCGTCAGGAGGTTGACGACCCCCCCGGGCAGGTCGCTCGTCGCCAGCATCTCGCCCAGGAGCACCGCCGGGTACGGCACCTTCTCGGAGGCGAGGGCGACGACCGTGTTGCCGCTCGCGATCACGGGCGCGATCATCGACAGGAGCCCGAGGAGCGGCGGCGAGTCAGGGGCGATGACCCCGACGACGCCCATGGGCTCGGTCACCGTGAAATTGAAATGGGCCGAGGCCACGGGGTTCACCGAGCCCAGCAGCTGCTCGTACTTGTCGGCCCAGCCCGCGTAGTGGATCAGCCGGTCGACGCAGACGGACATGCCCTTCGAGGCGTCGGCCTCCCGCGCGCCAAAGGTGACGAGCGAGTCCACGAGCTCGGGCGTGCGCGCCTCGATCATCTCCGCCAGGCGGTAGAGGATCTGCGCCCGGTTGTACGCGGTCCGCTTCGCCCAGCCCGGTCCCGCCTTCGCCGCGGCCTCGACCGCGTTGCGCAGGTCCTTGCGGGTGCACTGCGGGATATTGCCGTAGAACACGCCCTTCGCGTCGCTCACCTTGAACGTGCGCGCGCTCTCCGACCGCACGAAGGCCCCGCCGATGTAGACCTTCGGCGTCTTCGTGACAGGGAGGCGCTTGGTGGCCTGGGCGCTCATGCGTGGCTTGCGTAGTCGAGGAGGCCCTGGCGGCCGCCCTCGCGCCCGAATCCGCTCTCCTTGTAACCGCCAAAGGGCGAGGAGGGGTCGAACCGGTTGAACGTGTTGGCCCAGACGACGCCGGCCTTGAGTTCCGCGGACATCCTCAGGATGCGCGAGCCCTTGTCGGTCCAGACGCCCGCGCTCAGGCCGTAGGGCGTGTTGTTCGCCTTCTCGATCGCCTCGTCGACGGTGCGGAAGGTGAGGATCGAGAGGACCGGGCCGAAGATCTCCTCCCGCGCTATCCGGTGGCTCTGCGTGACGCCCGTGAAGAGCGTCGGCGGGAAATAAAAGCCCTTCTCGGGCAGCGAGCATGGCGGCTGGAACATCGTCGCCCCCTCCCTGACGCCGCTGGCGACAAGCCTGCGGATCGTCGAGAGCTGCGCCGCTGAGTTGATGGCGCCCAGGTCCGTGTTCTTGTCGAGCGGATCGCCGACGCGGAGCATCCGGATCCGGTCCTTCAGCTTCGCCACCACGCGGCCGGCCACGCCCTCCTGCACGAGCAGGCGCGAGCCCGCGCAGCAGACATGCCCCTGGTTGAAGAAGATCCCGTTCACGATGCCCTCGACGGCCTGGTCGAGGGGGGCGTCTTCAAAGACGATGTTCGCGGCCTTGCCCCCGAGCTCCATCGTCATGCGCCGGTCGGTGCCCGCGAGCTGGCGCATGATCGCCTTGCCGACCTCGGTGGAGCCGGTGAAGGCGACCTTGGCGGCCGACGGGTGGCCCATGACGGCGGCGCCGGTCTCCCCGGCGCCGGTCACGAAGTTGACGACGCCGGGCGGAAGGCCCGCGTCCTGGAGGATCTCGCCCAGCTTGAGCGCGGTGATGGACGTCGTCTCCGCGGGCTTCAGGACCACGCAGTTTCCCATGGCGAGCGCGGGCGCCAGCTTCCACGCGAGCATGAGGAGCGGGAAGTTCCAGGGGATCACCTGGCCGACGACGCCGAGCGGCGCCACGGTCGACCCGGGGGCCACGTATTTCAGCTTGTCGGCCCAGCCCGCGTGGTAGAAGAAATGGGCCGCCGCCATCGGCACATCGAAATCGCGGGACTCCTTGATCGGCTTGCCGCCGTCGAGCGTCTCGGCGACGGCGAACTCGCGGGCGCGGTCCTGAAGGAGCCTCGCGATGCGGAAGAGGTACTTCCCGCGCTCGCGCCCCGGCAGCCTGGACCAGGGCCCGAAGGCCCTCGAGGCGGCCCGGTAGGCGGCGTCGACGTCGACCTTCCCGGCAAGAGCGATCTCGGCCAGCTTCCTCTCGTTGGCCGGGTTGATGGAGTCGAAATACCTGCCCGTCCTCGGCTTCACGAAGGCACCGCCGATGAAGAGGTCGTAGCGCGCGCTCAGCTTCGGGTCCGCCGTCTCCGGCGCCGGGTCGAACTCCCAGAGGTCGCCGAAGATCAGCCTGCCGCGGTTCCCGCCGGAATCTCTGCTCGCCCTCGCCATCTCAGTAGCTCTCCGCGGAGTCGCTGAAGTTGTACGGCGCCTGGTAGTTGCCGGTCTTCTCCTTCTCAAGCTGGCGCAGGAGGTCGTTGAGCAGCGAGCTGGCCCCGAAGCGGTAGCGCCTGTTCGTGAGCCAGGCGTCGCCGAGCGTCTCCTTGACGGCGATCAGGAACTGGAGCGACTGCTTCGCCGTCTTGATCCCGCCGGCCGGCTTCATCCCGATCGCGATGCCCGTGTCCTTGAAGAAGTCGCGGATCGCCTCCAGCATCACCTGGTTGTTGCCGAGCGTCGCGTTGAGCGTCGTCTTTCCCGTGCTCGTCTTGATGAAGTCGCCGGGCCTGAGGACGCCCATCGCGATGAAGGACGCCGCCCGGATGCTGTCGTAGGTCTCGAGCTCGCTGACCTCGAGGATCACCTTGAGCGCGGCCTTCCCGCAGGCCTCCAGGACGCCGGAGATCTCGTCCTCGACCCGCGCGAAGTCGCCCGAGAGGAAGGCGCCGCGGTTGATCACCATGTCGATCTCGTCGGCGCCGTCGGCGACGGCGCCGCGCACTTCGGCGAGGCGCGTGCGAAAATGGGTCTGCCCCGACGGGAACGCGGTCGCGACCGACGCGACCTTGACCTTCGAGCCCCCGACGATCGCCTTGGCGCGGCTGACCATCGCGGGATAGACGCAGACGGCGGCGACCGGGGGAAGCGTCGGGTCGTCGTGGGGGCGGAGCGCCTTGCGGCACAGGGACTCGATCTTGCCCGGCGTGTCCTTGCCCTCGAGCGTCGTCAGGTCGGTCATCGAGACCGCCATCCGCAGGCCCCACACCTTCGCGGACTTCTTGATGCTCCGGGTCGTGTACTTCGCGACCCGCTCCTCGATGCCGACCTGGTCGACGGACCCGATCTCTTCAAGGAGCCGTGCGTGCGCGGCGTTCGGGGATCGGGGCGGCATCGCCGTACTATCGCTCCCAAACGCCCGCAAAACAATTGAAAAACAGAGGCGCCGGCGGCCATCCTTGGGGCTTGATCACCCGTGCCGAGCTCCAGCTCCTGCGCTCGCTGCGCGACAAGAAGCACCGCGAGGAGCTCGGGCTCTTCGCGGTCGAGGGCGAGAAGATCGTCGCCGAGCTGCTGGCCGCCGGCCACCCCTTCGAGAAGGTGTACGCGACACAGGCGTGGAAGGGCTCGCGGACCCATGAGATCGGCGAGGCCGACATGGCCCGGGCGAGCCACTTCCCGACGCCGTCGTCCGTGTTCGCCGTGGGCAGGATGCGCAGGGCGGAGCTTCCCGCCGGCGAGCTCGAAAGCGGGCTGACGCTCGCCCTGGACGGCGTCCAGGACCCGGGCAACGTGGGCACGATCCTGAGGATCGCCGACTGGTTCGGATTCCAGCGCGTGCTGCTTTCCCCGGGGTGCGCCGACCTGCACTCGCAAAAGGTGATCCAGGCCAGCATGGGCTCCTTCGCCCGCGTGCGCGCCTTCGTCGCGCCGCTCGGGGACGCCCTCGCGGGGACCACGGCCACGGTGATCGGGTGCGCCCTCGAGGGCCGCAACATCCACATGCTCCCGGCGCTCGCCGACGCCGTCATCGTGATCGGCAGCGAGGGCCGGGGGCTCTCGGAGGAGGCGGCGCGCCACGTGGACTACAACGTGACGATCCCCCGCTCGGGCCAGGCCGAGTCCCTGAACGCGGCCGTCGCCGCCGCCATCGTCTGCGACAACGTCAGGCGCATCGCGGGGTGAACGCGGCGGACAAGCTCGTGGCGGCTATCGCCGCGCAGATCGCATCGAGTCCTGGCGCCGCTGTGGCCGAACTGCGCCGCCTGCGCCGCGGTTTCTCGCGCACCCTCGCGGCCGAGCCGGGGCGCCTCGTCATCGCAGTCGCCGCGAGCCTGTCTCAGGTCCCGCGCCCCGGGCACCGTTTCATCGCCTACGAGCTCGTCCAGAAGCACCCGGGCGCCGCGTCCGCGGTCGGGGAGCGGGACCTCCTGCGCCTGGGGAGCGGCATGGACTCCTGGGAAGCGGTGGACTGCTTCTCGATCTACCTCTCCGGACCGGCATGGCTGCGCGGAGGTATTGGCGACCGCGTCGTCCATGGCTGGGCGCGCTCGCCCGACGTATGGTGGCGGCGCGCCGCCCTGGTCAGCACGGTGCCGCTCAACAGCCGGACCCACGGCGGCCGCGGCGACCCGACCCGGACCCTGCGGGTCGGCCGGATGCTCATGGACGACCGCGAGCCCATGGTCGTGAAGGCGCTGTCGTGGGCGCTGCGCGAACTCGCCAAGCGCGAGCCCGCCGCGGTGCGCTCATTCCTGGGGGAATATTCCGGGAGGCTGCCGGCGCTCGTACTGCGCGAGGTGCGCAACAAGCTCGAGACGGGGCTCAAGAACCCGCGCGGCGGCAGGGCCGCGCGCTGACCGTCGAACTGCTCCGCGCCCCTACGAATGCCGCGCGGCCCGCCTAGCAGGCCGGGTGACAACCTTTGGCGTCAGATCCGGTGATTGCATTGCCTTCTTCGTTCGCTTGCCTGTCAGGCACTCAGATATCCAAAACTTGATCACTGATTGACGAGGAACGCCTAGGCGCCCGGCTTCATGATCCAGCGACTCAACCATCCAGATCGGGAAATCTACATTTACACGCTGGATTTCCAGGCCCGGACGCCGCGATGCACCAATGTCAAGATGCGCCGACATATCAGCTCCTGAGTCGTGCAGGGCATCCAATTCCTTTGCAGTCATTTTAGCGGCCATAGTATAGATCCTCCTCGTTTTCACGTGCACGGCGCACCGAAATTATTCTAATCTTCCCGTTTCTGTAAGTGATGAACGCTGACCAAACCTTATCTCCGATAAGGCCAAGAACTTGGAATCGAGGTTCGTCGAGGCTGTTTGCTGTGATCCCCAGACGAGACATGTCGTCCCAGAGCGACTGAGCAGTATCGAAGTCGATGCATGTTTTGTCTTGTTCGAGCTCGACTTAACGGCGTCGAACTCAAATTTCATCGGTATAATAAAGGTACCTGCAAGGTATACGTCAAGCTCCGACGGAATGGTCTGGATGCCGCCAATATACTGCTGTCTTGATGCCCTTCGCGTGCATGGGGCTCGACTGAGAAACGGGCGATCGACTCAGGCTAATGCGTCACTTGTCCGCCTTGGACGAGGACCTGCCCTTGGGGCTCCCGCCGCCCACTGTCAGGAGCATCCCCGCGATGACACCGACCGCGAACATCCCGAAATAGATCAGGGCCGCGTAGGTCGTCAGCTTCTTGTCCAGCACGCCGGGGAAATAGAAGTCCGCGGACTGCCTGTTGTTCAGGCCGACGAACAGCATCACGAAGAGGATCGCGAGGAAGGCGATCGTCCTGAAGAAGACTTTGAAGCTCATGGGAGAGTTGTGGTTCAGGCCTTCGCCTCAGTCAATTCGTCGAAGGCGGCGCCGAGGACGGACCCCAGCCGGTTGGGCATGGGCGCGTGGTAGTCGGGGAACCCGGGGAGGTCCTCGAGGGCGACGACGGTCGGCTTGTCGTGGCCCGCGGCGATCTCCTTCTGCACGTGGTCGAGCACGGCCGAGAAGAAGTCGCGCATCGTGAGCAGGTCGTCCCGCTTGCCGGTGACGCCGAAGCGGACGTTCCCATGGCCGTAGACGTAGATCGCGTCCGCGGGGTAGGCCGCCGCGCAGTCCTCGAGGGCCTTCACCCAGCCGCGGAGGCTCGCGCCGCCCGGCCGGTCGACGAAGGGGTAGATCCGGTTGAAGACCAGGTCGCCCACGTGGATGACATTGGCCTTCTCGAAGATGACGACGGCGTCGCCGCCCGTGTGGGCTGGCCCGTGGAACTCCGCGGTCACGATCTCGCTCCCGATCTCGCGGCGCCACACGTCGGTGAAGGTCGTGTCGGCGAAGACCTGGCTGTCGATCATCGCCATCGGGTTCGCGCGGCCCCCGAGCTGCGTGTTCGACTGCTCGGCGCGGCGCGCGGCCTCGAACTGGAGCTTGGGGACGTTGGCCTGCGCCACAAGCTGCCTGGACGCTGCCTTGAACACGACGTTGCCAGCCGTGTGGTCCAGGTGGTGGTGGGTGTTGATCGTGGCGTCGATCGTGCGCTGGCCTATGCCCGGCAGGCCCTTCAGGCAGATCGCGGCCGTGTCGGGGAACTGCGTGTCCACGACGGCAAGCCCGTCCTTTGCGGCCAGCCAGCCGATGGTGCCACCCCTTCCGGTGAAGATGCCGACGTCGCGGCGCAGGGCCTTGAACTCGGTCGCGCTGAAGGACCCGGGCCCGGGCGCCGCCGGCTGGGCGCCGATGCGGCGCACCGTGGCGGCGGCGGAGAGGAAGAGCGAGGACCGGATGAAGTCACGGCGGTTCATGGCGGGGGGATTCCAGCGCCCCCAGGAATAGGCCGTCCCCGGCCGGCAATCAACATCCGTATGCCCCCGAGGGGCTTCCATTTCCTGTAACATTTGCCCGGGACGGAGGTTTTATCCGGGTATCCATGCTCCTGTTTGCCCATGACCTCCCTCGCCGCCGAAATCCCTGTGCATTGCCTCCCCTCAGGGGTTGAATGGCGGCGCAGTCCCCCCGTGGAAACCCCCTCCCCCCTTCCCGATCATGAGCTCATGATCGCCGTCCGAGACGGCGACCTGGACTGCATGGGTGAGCTCTTCGAGCGCCATCATGGCCCCCTCTACGGCTACCTTGTGAAGCTCACCGGAAACCGCACCGCGGCCGAGGACATCGCCCAGAACGTCTTCCAGCGTATGCTCAAGTACCGCCACACGTACCGCGACGAGGGCAGCTTCACGGCCTGGATGTACCACCTGGCCCGGCGCTGCGCCAGCGACCAGTACCGCAAGGCCTCGGCCGCCCCGGTATCGGTCGACCCGTCCCACCTCGAGTTCCACGCAGACGAGGCCACGAGCGCGGACGAGTCCGCCGCCGCCCGCGACGACCACGCGCTCCTGCGCCGCGCCCTCGGGCGCCTGGACCGCGACGACCGCGAGGTGCTGCTCCTCTCCCGCCTGCAGGAACTCTCCTTCGCCGAGGTGGCCGTCATTCTCGAATGCTCCGTCGGCGCGGCCCGCGTGCGCGCCCACCGCGCGCTGCGCACCCTGCGGGACCACTACATGCAACTCCAGAAGGAGCCCCTCACATGAACTGCCAGAATTGCCGCGATCGCATGCCCGACCTGGTTGACGAGAAGCTGGACGCCAAGGCGGCGGCCGAGATGAGGGGCCACATCGACGGCTGCCCCGAGTGCGCCCGGGAGCTGGCGTCCCTTTCCGCGACGCTATGGGCGCTGGACGCCCTGCCCGCCCGAGCACCGTCCCACAAGCTCCGGGCCGGCGTGATGGGCCTGATCGAGACCGAGAAGCTGACGCTGCGCGGCCAGTCGGAGTGGGCCACGTCCATCCGCGCCGCAGCGGGCCAGCGCAGGAGCCGGGGATTCCCCTGGCTGCGGACGCTGCTCCAGGGGGCGGGCGCCTGCGCCGTCCTCGCCCTCGGCTTCATCCTCGGGGAGCGCAACGCCACCCAGCACCAGCTCGCGGAGCTGCGCGCCCGCGTCGACACGATGGGCCAGATCGTCGAGCAGTCCGTGCTCCGCAAGGAGACCACGGGCAACCGGCTGGAGGCGGTCCTCACGGAGGCCACGGTCGCCAAGCCCGACGAGCGCGTCATCGACGGGCTCATCAACTCGATGGCCTTCGACCCCAGCGTGAACGTGCGCCTGAACGCCCTGAACGCGCTCTACTCCCATTCCGACCAGGAGGTCGTGCGCGCGGGCGTCCTCGCCTGCCTCCCCAAGGAGACCAACCCGCTGGTGCAGGTCTCGATGATCGACTTCCTTGTCGGCGCGAAAGCCCGCGAGGCCGTGCCGGAGCTGCGCAAGCTGGTCGCCGACGACAAGGCCGACCCGGACGTCCGCGACTCGGCCCGCAGGGCCATGGACCTACTCTGAACCCCCATCATCCCCTGACTTTATGAAGAACCTACGATTCCATTCCCTCCTCGTCATGGCCGCCGCGGTGGCGCTCATGCCCCTCGCCCGGGCCGACGAGGCCAGCAGCCACATCTCCTTTTCCGACCCGACGAAGCCCGGGACCCTCCGGGTCCGCGTCTGGCACGGCGAGGTCTCCATCCACGGCGGCGACGTCAAGGAGATCTCAATCAAGTCCGAGTCCGCGCCGATGAACCCGACGCCCCGCGACGACGGCATGCGGGTCCTCTCGGCCACGGCGGGCTTCACGCTCAGCGAGAAGAACAACGTCGCGCTGCTCGAATATGGCTCGGACGGCTGGACGGGCGGCTCCGCCGACTTCGACATCACGGTCCCGAGGAACACCTCGGTCGTCGTCTCGAACTCGGCGCGCGGCGACTTCGAGTGCGACGGGGTCTCCGGGGACATCGACGTGCGCTCCCTGAGCGGCGACGTGAGGCTCAAGGCCATCAGCGGGGGCGCCCTCGTCGAGGCCATGCGGGGCGACATCAGCGTGGACATCCAGGCGCTCGCGCCCTCCCACCCCCTCTCCTTCACCTCGATGCGCGGCGAAATCGACCTGCGCCTCCCGGCGGACGCGAAGGCGGACGTGAGGTTCCGCACGCATCGCGGCCTCATCCTCACCAACTTTGACGAGAAGGCCCTGGTCACGAAGACCGAGGTCGCCCGCGCCCCGGAGCACGCGGACAAGGACAAGGAAAAGGACAGGGACTCTGCGGACGCCAAGGTATCGTCCTCAAGCGAGGACTCAGATTCGGACTGGCACGCCGACGTGAGGGATTCGATCAAGGAGGCCGCGGTCGCGGCCGCCGACGCGGCCCGCGAGGCAACGGACGCCATCCACGAGGGCCTCATGGAGGCCCACATGGAGATGGCCGGCGTCCCCTTCCCCCCCCTTCCCCCGATGACGGGCGGGAAGGTGGTCGCCGGGACCCTGAACGGGGGCGGCGTGGAGATCCACGCGGCGACCCTGAACGGGGATATCAAGCTCAAGAAGGCCGAATGAGGGCTGATTCATGGGCCCCAAACCGCTGTTGCAGGCGGATTTGGGGCCTTTGCGTTAGCGACTGTCGTTTTTACGTAACTCCTTGATAGCATGTGGCAAACGTGTGACTTTTTACATATTTCTTCCTAATATTCTTGAGAATGTGGAACAGGAGTAGCTATGTCAGCGTCGAATAGCTCACATTGCTTTCAAGGAACCTCCAAAACGTTCTTTGAGTCTGATCCTGGCCAGCCCCTTCTGGCGGGATAACAAGAATTTCGGCTGCAGTGCCCGTGCGAGTGTGCTGCCAGCCCGCTTACTGGCCTTGGTTTGACCCCCAAGACTCAACCTTTGGCCGCGGGAAACCGCGGTCAGGACGCCCTGGATCCTGCGGGTGCCCCGCACCCGTGGAGAAAGGGCGATTAACCATAAGCCAGAAAACAAGCCTCCGCCTCGGCGGAGTTTAAAAAAGAGAAGCCATGAAAAACATAAACAAGCTCGCACTCCTGCTCAGCATGGGAGCGCTCCTGCCCTTCGCCGCCTCGGCGAAGTCACTGGAGCAATCCTATATCGAGTCGTGCCGCCAGGGAACCGATGTTCCCGTGCCGATCTCCGTGGTTGCACCCCACGTTGATGGGTACGACATCGGCCAGTCGGTCTCGGTGGAGTTCGTCGTGGACACGACGGGCCACCCATCGGCGATCAACATCAAGTCCACCTCGGATCGCGATTTCGCGGAAGCCGTGGTGGATGCGGTGAAGCAGTGGCGGTTCACGCCTGCGCAGCACAACGGCGCCCCGGTCGCGACGAAAGTCATCCTGCCGGTCCGTGTCGTTGAGTCGGCGAAGACGGACGTCTTCGTCGCCGCTGACTGAGCGTATCGCTAGGTCCCAATAGAAACCAACAAAGGGCGCCCTCGTTCGCGGGGGCGCCCTTTTTCCTTTGGTCGCGTTGCGGTTGCGCCCCATTACGCGCTGCCGGGGAGCGATTTCCGGCTTACGCATAAACACTCCTTGCCGAAGGTGCATCGTACGTGCGATCCTGAACGTTTATATCCTGTCGAACGCCCTTCATGCCGACCCGCCTACGCCACGCCTTTTCCGCCATAGTCCAGTGGTTTGACGCCGATTACGCCCCCGCGGGCGCCGAGGCCGTGCGCAATGAGCCGGACAAGGTCGACTGGGTCCGCTGCATCCCCTTCATCATCCTGCACCTCGGGTGCCTCGGGGTCATCTGGACGGGCGCCAGCTCGTTCGCGGTCTGGACCGCCGTTTTTCTCTACTTCGCCCGCATGGCGGCCGTGACGGGCGTCTACCACCGGTATTTCTCCCACAAGACCTACAGCACGTCGCGCCCGATGCAGTTCTTCCTGGCCCTCTGCGGCGGGACCACGGTGCAGCGCGGGCCCCTGTGGTGGGCCTACCACCACCGCCACCACCACCAGCACTCCGACGAGGAGGAGGACGCCCACTCGCCGCACGTCCACGGCTTCCTGTGGTCCCACATCGGCTGGATCACGAGCCGCCGGAATTTCCCGACGGACTATTCCAAGGTCAGGGACCTCGACCGCTATCCCGAACTCGTCTTCCTGAACCGCTTTGACGCCATCGTCCCGTTTGCCTTCGCGGTGGCCCTGTTCGCCCTCGGCGGATTCCTGAAGGTCCACGCGCCAGGCCTGCACACCAGCTCGTGGCAGCTGCTCGTCTGGGGCTTCTTCATAAGCACCACCTTCCTTTTCCACGGCACCTCATGCATCAACTCGATGGCGCACCTGATGGGCAGGCGCCGCTTCCGGACGGAGGATGACTCCCGCAACAGCTTCATCCTCGCGATGATCACGCTCGGCGAGGGCTGGCACAACAACCACCATCGCTACATGAGCGCTACCCGCAACGGGTTCTACTGGTGGGAAATCGACATCACGTACTACCTGCTGAAGGGCCTGTCGTGGACCGGCCTGATCTGGGGCCTCAAGTCGGTGCCGGCCTCCGTACTCGCCGAGGGCGAGCACGCCGACCACCACGAGTCGGTCGCCGCCGCGATAAGGGCGCAGCATGTGCACCCCGAGTATTCCTCGCTGAAGAAGATCGCCCCCGCGGCGGTCGCCCTTGCGGTCGCCACCGTGAACGCGACGAGCCCCCTGGTGCCGAGCAACCCCGAGGCCCACGAGATCCACAGGGATGCGGCCGCCCAGGGACAGGGCCCCGAGCAGGGCCCATAACTCTTGAGCCGGGGCCTGGATTCACGTACCGTTCCCCTCTGGTGAACGAAAACTCCCAGTTCGACGCCTCCGCAGCGCCACGCACCGCGTGGCAACGGCATGTCATTGACCCGATTGCCGTCCAGCTGACGCAGGGCATCACCCCCGACAAGATCGCGCTCACGCTGGCCGTGGGAAGCGCGCTGGCCCTCTTCCCCATCCTCGGGACCACGACGCTCCTGTGCCTCGCCGCCGGGGTCCTCCTGCGCCTCAACCAGCCGATCATCCAGATGGTGAACGCGCTCTGCACGCCCTTCCACCTGCCGGTCATCTACTTCCTGGTCAGGTTCGGCAACTGGCTCTTCGCCGCTCCCAACGAGCACCTGGGCATCCGGATGATGAACCACATGCTCTGGGAGGATCCCCGCGAGTTCTTCGAGAAGTTCGGCGTCAGCGCCCTCCATGCGATCGCCGTCTGGGCGATAATCGCGCCATTCTGGACGGTGTCCCTCTACCTTCTCGCGCTGCCCGTCCTGCGCGAGGTGCTCCGGCGCAAGGCGACGATCCTCTCGCCTCCCTCGGAGAACCCGCCGGTCCACCCCGTCCCCTAGCCCGCCTTCCGCGCGGGCCGCGCGAACTTGCGCAGGTTCTTGAGGGCGACCTCGTACTCTCTGGGCAGCGGCGACACGACCTCGACCTTCTCGCGGCTCAGCGGGTGCGCGAAGCCGAGCAGCCCCGCGTGGAGCGCGAGCCGCGTGAGCATCGGCTTCTCCGACTCGACGCCCTTGTAGCCGCGTTTCAGGTCCGAGAGCAGGAGGCGGACCTCCCGGTCGCCGTAGTGCCTGTCGTTCAGGACGGGGGCGCCGATGGAGGCCAGGTGGACCCTGACCTGGTGCGTCCGCCCCGTGAGCGGGCGGCACTCGAGCCAGGCGAAGCGACCGAAGGCCTCGAGGACCGTGAACGCCGTCTCGGCCGGCTTGCCCCCCCGCCTGCGGTAGACCCTGACGCATCCGGGCCTGTGCTCGTCGGGGCCAAGGTCGGCGTCGACCGTGAATTCCGCGGGCAGCGCGCCCGAGGCGTCGCGGACGCCGCCCGCCGCCTGGGCCGCGGCGTCCAGGGGCGCGAGGACGACCATCGCGCTGTGGAGCTTGCGGACGGTTTTTGACTGGAACTGCCCGCTCAGGAAATCCAGCGCCTCCTTCGTCTTCGCGCAGAGGACGACGCCACTCGCCTCGGCGTCGAGCCTGTGGACGTTCGCGAGCGCCTCGCCGTAGCGCGGGCGCGCAAGTCCCATCAGGGTGGCCTTCGCCTTCTCCCACGGGTTCGGCGAAACGGGAAGCCCGCTCGGCTTGTCGAAGGCCACGAGCGAGTCGTCCTCCATCAGGATGTCGGGAAGCGTCATCAGTGGTGCGCAGGCCAGCAGCTTCCCGCCCGCAACGCCAGCGTTTCGGTCAGGGGTCAAAACGGGGTTAGTTTGGGCGGCCCCGCCTGAATTCTCTTGCCGCAGGCGGCGCGCGGACGCTGCCTCAGGGATGCAGGGTCCCGCATGCCTGTCCTTCCCAAGAGCTTAATCACGGTACGCGCAGGCTTCCTTTCGGCCCGCGCCGCGTCGGGTTTGAAGAGGGTCAACAACGCCGGTGCGCTCCAGGAGGCCGTATTTGACCGCCTGATACCGTTCCTCGCGCAGGGCTTCGTCTGGAGCGATGCCGGCATCGAGGCCGGCATGGCCTACGAGGCCTTCCGCTCGAAGGTTCCCCTGCAGACGCACGAGGGCCTTGCCGCGCACATCGAGAGCATGAAGAAGGGCGCGGAGGACGTCCTCTGGCCGGGAAGGTGCCCGCTCTTTGCCGTGTCGCCCGGGACGACGCCCGGTCCCGCGAAGTACATCCCCGTGACGGAGGCTATGCTCGAGCACTTCAGGCGCGCCGGCCTCGAGTCGCTCCTCTGGTACACGGCCCGGGTCCGGAGCACGCGCGTCTTCAAGGGCCGCCACCTGTTCCTGGGCGGAGCCATGGCGCTCGCCCCTATCCCCGGGTCGGCCCCCTTCGAGGCGCTCGCCGGCGACCTCAGCGGGATCGCGGCCCTCAACCTTCCGAAGTGGATGGAGCGCCACCTCTTCGAGCCCGGCGCGGCCATCTCGCAGATGCAGGACTGGGCGCAGAAGGTCGAGGCCATCACCGAGCGGACCTACAACATGGACATCTCGCTCGTCGCGGGAATCCCCGCCTGGGTGCTGGTCCTGGCCGAGTCGCTGCGCGCGCGCGCGCAGAGGGACTTCTCGGAAAAGCTCACGCTGCAGGAGATCTGGCCGCACCTGGAGTGCTTCGTCCATGGCGGGGTACCCGTCTCGCCATTCTTCGACGAGCTGCGCTCGGTCCTCGGCCCAAGGGTCAACTTCCACGAGGTGTACCCCGCGACGGAGGCCTTCATCGCGGCCCAGGACGCGGGTCACGAGGATGGCCTGAGGCTGATGGCGGATTCCGGCGTGTTCTTCGAGTTCCTGCCCATGGCGGACTACGACGAGGAACGTCTGCACCTGCTCGGGCCCAAGGCCGTGCCGCTGTCCGGCGTGAAGGCGGGCGTCGACTACGCCCTCATCCTCACGACGCCCTCGGGTCTCGCGCGCTACGTGCTTGGGGACGTCGTCCGGTTCAAGTCGACCCAGCCGCCGCGGATCATCTATGTCGGGCGCACCCAGCTCCAGCTGACCGCGTTCGGCGAGCACGTGGTCGAGAGGCAGATCACGGACGCGCTGCGCGCTCTCTGCCGGCGCAACGGCTGGACGATTGTCAATTTCCACGTCGCCCCGATCTTCGCCGGCACGGGAACCGGCATGAACCGGTCGCTCGGGCGCCACGAGTGGTGGGTTGAGCTGCGCGCGGGCACGGCAATCACGCCGACGGGGCCCATCATGGCGCCCGAGCTCGACACCGAGCTCAGGCGCCTGAACGCGGACTATGACGCCAAACGCCGCTCCGGCGGCATGGACGCCCCCTTTGTCAGGCTCGTGATGCCCGGTGTCTTCGCCCAGTGGATGCGCCACCATGGGAAGTGGGGCGGCCAGCACAAGATGCCGCACTGCCGCAGCGACCGCGTCATCGCCGACGAGCTCAACGCCGCGCTCCAATTCGCAAAAGACTAGCGGGCTGGCACGCGTGATGCTTATAAATGTGACATCCTGCTCTAAGCAGGGTTTTGGGTAGTATCGAGCCGGCGCAAGCCGGTCAGACTAATAGCGGGGCTGGCGTTAAGGGGTTATCGCCAGCCCCGCGCCGTCTCAAGACGCCGGAGGCCTCAGGACGGCGAGGATTTCCTTCTCGTAGTTCGCCGTCGGCTCGCGCCCGACCTTCTTGTTCCGGATCTGTCCGTCGCGGTCGATGATAAAGGTGGTCGGATAGCCTTGGTTGACCCCGAACGAATCCTGGATCTTGTCGTCCGCCATCACGATCAGGTAGTTGATGTTGAACTGCTTCACAAAGTCCTTGACCGCCTGTATCGCGTCGTCGCCGTCGACGGAGATGCCGACGAACACGAGGCCGTCGTCCGCATATTTCTTCTGGAGGGCGACATAGCCGGGGATCTCGGTCCTGCAGGGCGGGCACCAGGTGGCCCAGAAGTCGACGATCACGACCTTGCCCTTGAACTGGGAGAAGGGAACGGGCTTCCCGTTGACGTCCTTGAGCGTCCACTGGGGAGCGGCCACCGGCGGCACGGGCTTGGCCCGGGCGGCCGGCAACAGGCCGAGCGATAGGACGAGGAGGAGGCACGACGTGCGGAGGGCCGATTTCATTTCAAGGGAGCTCAATTTCTTGGCGTGCGAAGGCTTGCACAGCCCGCGGCGGTTCGCAAATCAGGCGTTCCTGGCTTCCGGCAGGTCCATCCCGAGTATCTCGATGAACTTTTTCATCGCGGGCGTCAGGACCCGGCCCTTGCGGTGGAGGATCGCCAGCGGCCTCGTGAACTCGCCGCCCTTCAGCTTGAGCACCGCCAGCGTGCCCTGCTTCTGCTCCTGGACGATCGTCGCCTGCGGGACGATCGCGATGCCATGGTCGATCTCGACCGCGCGCTTCACCGTCTCGATGTTGTCGAACTCCATCACCGTCTCGATCTCGAGCTTGTGGTCGCGGAAGATCTGGTCGACCGCCTTGCGCGTCGGGATGTCCGGGTCGAACCCGATGAACTTCTGGCCCGCGAGCTCCGGGACCGACACCTCGGAGCGCTTCGCCAGCGGGTGGTGGGGGCTGCAGATGACGATCAGGTGGTCGTTCCTGAAGGGGATGTTCTCGATCTGGCGCAGCTTTGCCGGGAAGGCGACAAGCCCGAAGTCCACGCTGTTGTGGAGGATGTCCTCGTAGACGAGGTTCGAGCGCCGGTACTCGACGCGGACGTTCACCGAGGGGAAATCATGCAGGAACCGCTTGATGTACGGCGGCAGCTCGTGGAGGCCGATGGAGTAGATCGTGGATATCCTGATCGTGCCGCTCACGACCTTCTTCATCTCCTGGAGCTCGGAGAGCAGCGTGTCGTAGGCGTGGAGCACGTCCTTGGCCGACTCGTACACGCGCTGGCCCTCCCGCGTGAGCTGGAACTGCTTCTGGCTCCTGTCGACAAGGAGCGCCTTGAAGTGCCTTTCCATGGCGCGCGCCTGCTGGCTGACCGCGGACTGGGTGATGCTGTTCAGCTTCGCCGATTTGGAGAAGCTCTTGGTCTCCACCAGGTCCGCGAAGATTTTGAAGTTTTCAATTTGCATGATTAGCCCACGTTGTTGGCTTCAGGATACAAGGTGACCCCATCGGGTAAACCCTGAAGTAGTTTTTCTAACAACCTGCATGCTCCCGGACATCGATGAATTCAGGCGCCGAGCCGACGCGGTTGTCGCGAGGATTGCAGGGGCGTGCCTGCTCGCCGGGCGCAGCCCGGGCGAGGTCGAGCTCCTCGCGGTCACGAAATCCCACCCTGCCGCGGCCGCCGAGCTCGCCGCGGGGTACGGGCTGAGGGCCGTGGGCGAAAACCGAGTCCAGGAGGGCGTCGAAAAGCGCGCCCAGACGAAGGCAAGTGTCGCCTGGGAGCTCATCGGGCACCTCCAGTCCAACAAGGCGCGCCTCGCGGCGGGCCATTTTGACAGGGTGCAGAGCGTCGACAGCGCCAAGCTGCTCGGCGCGCTCGACCGGGTGGCCGGCGAGCTCGGCAAGGTGCTGCCCGTGCTCCTCCAGGTGAACGCGGGCAACGATCCGGCGAAATCCGGGGCGGAACCGGCCGACGCCGGGGCGCTCCTTGAGGCCGCCCTGCGCTGCAGCCACCTGCGCGTGGACGGCCTGATGACGGTCGCCCCCCTCTCGGACGATGCCGAAGTCGCGCGCCGCGCCTTTGACAGCCTTCGCTCGATCCGGGACGCGCTCCGCGAGACGTCGGGCGCCCCGCTTTCGACGCTCTCGATGGGGATGAGCGGCGACCTGGAGGCCGCGGTCGCCGCGGGAAGCACGATAGTGCGCGTCGGTTCGGCCCTTTTTGGCGCGCGTTGAGCGGCGTCGAGACAAATTTAATTCGTTTTTCTTGTTCCAGTGTTGCCACGCGCAGGCAAAACCGATTCCAATTTTGGGCGTGGAAATGGAAACAATGCCTTCTGCTGAGAAAGAGGCGCTGTTGAGTCTTCTGGACGATCCGAGCCCCACCGTCCGCAGGGCTTTGCTGGCCCGCTTCTCGGTTCACGGTCCCGCCGCGGCAAGCCTCCTCCAGGAGATTGCCCATAGCTCGAACCGCGTGCTGGCACGGCACGCGGCTTGGTTCATCGAGGAATTGAAGCTTACCGACCCGGTGAGCGAGTTTCGCACCTTCATTCGCTCGCTCAACTACGAGCTGGAGACCGGCACGCTTCTGCTTGCGCGCACGGTGACGCCGCAGCTCGACGTCGCGGAATGCCGCGCCGAGATCGACGAGATGGCGGCCCGCTGCCGCGAGCTGATCTCGGAGCCGTCCTCCAACCGCGAGAAATGCCGCGTCATCAACCGCGTCCTCTTCCACGAGTGGGGCTTCCGCGGAAACGTCGAGCAGTACACCGATCCCGCCAACAGCTTCATCGACAAGGTGCTGACCCGCCGCAAGGGGATCCCCATCTCGCTGAGCGTCCTCTATCTGCTCGTCGGCGAGCGCCTGGGCCTGCCGCTCGAGCCCGTGGGCCTGCCGGGCCACTTCGTCGTGGGCTGCTACGCAGACGAGGCGCCCTTCTTTATCGACCCCTTCGACCAGGGTCTATTCCGGGATGCCGACGAGGTTTTCGCGCTGCTGCGCTCGAACCACATCGCCCCGAAGCCCTCCGACCTCGCGCCGACGACGGTGCGGGAGGTCCTCTGCCGCAGCTGCCGGCACCTCGCGAACCACTACTCGGCGGCGAGCGACCTCGCCCGGGCGCAGATCTTTTCGGAATTCGCGGACGAGTTCGAGGCTACCCACGAGCGGTACCTGCAGTCCTGAACCCGGTCTTCAGCCTGTCGGACCTGGAGCGGTGGCCCCCTCGCGGGACGGGACTGGCCGTGATAGGCCACCCGATCGACCACTCGGTGAGCCCGCAGATGCACAATGCCGCGCTCGCCGCCCACGTCACCGCGGATCCGAGGCTTGAGGGGCGGCGGTACGTGGCGTTCGACATAGAGCCTGACGCGCTGCCAGCGGCGCTCAACCTGATGCACCGTCACGGGTTCCTTGGCGTCAACCTGACCGTCCCGCACAAGGTGATGGCCGTCGAGCTCGTCTCGGCCATCGACCCCGCGGCGGCCGAGGCGGGCGCGGTCAACACGCTTGTGCGCGAGGGCCCGGGTTGGCGGGGCTACAACACCGACGGCTACGGCCTGGCGGCGGGGCTGCGCGAGGACCTGGGTGTCGACCTCAGGGGCTCCAGCGTGGTGCTCCTGGGCGCGGGGGGCGCGGCGCGCGGCGCCGCTGTCGAATGCCTGCGCGCGGGCTGCGTCGACCTGCGCATTATCAACCGGTCGCCGGACAGGCTCGACGAGCTCATGGCCGCCATCCGGCCGCTCGCCGGATCCATCGCGGTCGGGACCTCGCTGACCGAGCCGAGGAAGCCGGCCTCGCCGATCCTCATCAATGCGACGAGCGCCGGCCTCAAGAGCGGCGACGCGCCGCCGATCGACCTCTCGGGAATCGAGGGCCTCCGCGCCGTGTACGACATGATCTACAACCCCCCGCGCACGGTGCTCCTGGCCCAGGCGGCCGCGCTCGGGATAAGGCACGCCAATGGGCTCGGCATGCTCGTCCACCAGGGAGCGAAGGCGCTTGAGATCTGGACGGGGATCCCCGCCCCCAGGCTCGCCCCGGCCATGCGCGCCGCCGCGTCGAAGGCACTTGGCTACTGATTGGGCCCGATCCAGACTGGAGAGATGTTCCGGACCCTTGCCGACGTGGCGGTTCTCCACCCGTGGTTCTTCCCCGTCGTGGCGTTCGTCCTGGGCCTGTGCATCGGGAGCTTCCTGAACGTCGTCATCTACCGCGTGCCCGCGGGCAAGTCCATCGTCAGGCCGGGCTCAACCTGCGCCTGCGGGCAGCCGATCGCCTGGCATGACAACATCCCCGTCCTGTCCTGGCTGATCCTCGGAGGCAAGGCGCGCTGCTGCGGCCGGCCCTTCTCGGCCCGGTACCCCTTCGTCGAGCTGCTGACGGGCCTGCTTTTCCTCGCCTGCTGGCTGCGCCTTCCCCCGGCTGCGGCGATATGCGGATGGGTCTTCCTCGGCTCCCTGGTCAGCGGGACGTTCATCGACCTCGACCACATGATCATCCCCGACGCGTTCACGATCGGGCTCGCGATCGAGGGCCTCGTGCTGTCCGCGCTCGTTCCCTCGCTCCACGGCCAGCACGGCGACTTCTACATGGTGGACAGCCTGCGCTCGGTCTCGGACGCCATCATCGGCATCGTCGCGGGCTCAGGCGTCGTCCTCTGGATAGCGCTCACGGCCGAGGCTATCCTGAAGAAGGAGGCCATGGGATTCGGCGACGTGAAGTTCGTGGGGGCGATCGGGGCCTTCTGCGGCTGGCATGGCGCCATGTTCTCGATCTTCGGGGGCGCGGCCGTCGGCACCATCTGGATCGGCACGGCGCTCCTCTGGCAGAAGGTCTCCGGAAAGAAGCCCGCCGCGGCGCCGCGCGCCGAGACGCCCGAGGGCGCGCCGTCGGACATGGGCCTGGGCGTTCACGTGCCGTTCGGCCCCATGCTCGCCGTGGCGGGGGCGCTCTACTTCCTTTTCCTCAGGGGATGGGTCGACGCCTGGTTCAGCCAGCTGACGGCGCTCCTTTGAGGAGGGTGGCGCCGTCGTCGGTGCGGGTGTGGATGACCTCGGGCTTTGAGCCGAAGTTGGCGTAGTACGCCGCCGCGACCCTGTCCGCACCCTCCTTGTCAAAAACGGCGCTCGTCAGGGCCATGACGGCCCCGCCAAACCCGCCACCCGTCAGCCTGGCCCCGTAGACGCCCTTCTCCGGCTCGAGCGCCGCGACCAGGAAATCGAGCTCCGGGCTGCTGTTCTCGAACCAGGTGCGCGAGCTGCGGTGCGACGCGAGGAGGAGCTTCCCCATCGCGGCCATGTCGCCGGACCGGAGGGCGGCAACCGCCTTCTCGACACGCGCGATCTCATCGATCACATGGTGCGCGCGCTTGTAGGCCGCGCGGGAGAGCCTCGTCTCGGCCGCGTCGAGCTGGGCCGGCGTGGCGTCGACCAGCAGGGGGACGCCGATGACGCGTGCGGCCTCCATGCACTCCCGGTGGCGCTCGGCGTACAGGCCGTCGATCAGTGCGTGCTTGGTGTGGGTGTTGAAGATCCAGAAGTTCGCACCCGCAGGCAGCGGCACCGTGTCGAACCGCGAGAGGCGGCAGTCGATGTAGACGAGATGGTCCACGCGGCCGAAGCCCGAAACGCCCTGGTCGAGGATGCCGCACGGGACGCCCACGAACTTGTTCTCGGCATTCTGGCAGAGCTTGACCAGCTGGTCCATCGGCAGGCTTTGCGCCGTCGCGCTCAGGAACGCGAGCGCCGACGACAGCTCGATCGCCGCGCTGCTGCTCAGGCCGGCCCCCGCGGGGACGTTAGAGATCGCCAGGTAGTCGAACCCGGCGGGAACCGGGTGGGACGCCCCCTGCATGGCCGAAAGCACCCCCAGCGGATAATTGACCCACGAGTCGCTTCCCGTCCTGCGCTCCATCGCGCCCGCGGGGATCTCGACGACCCCCGGCCGGGCCTCGCTCGCGAACCGCCACGTGCCGTCCACTCGCCGCGCCAGACCGACCCATACGCTGCGGTCGATGGCGGCGCCAAGCACGGTGCCGCCGTTGTAATCCGTGTGGTTGCCGATGACCTCGATGCGGCCCGGCGCCCTTGCCATGATCTCGGGCTCGCGCGAAAAGACCGCGCGAAACCTCTCGATGAGGCGGTCCTTCATGGCTCAGCGCAGTCCGCGGAGGCTGGCCCCTGCCTTGAAGCGGATGAGCTTCATCGCGGGTATCTTCATTGGCTCGCGCGTGTGCGGGTTGAAGCCCTTGCGGGCCGACCTCTGCGCGATGGAAAAGGTGCCGAATCCGACAAGGTGGACCTCGGCGTCGCGCTTGAGGCCCCGTTTCACAGCGAGCAGAACGGAGTCTGCCGCGCGCTCTGCCGCCGCCCTGGAGGTGCCGTCACCCAGGAGCTTGTGCACCTCATTCACCAGTTCGGCCTTGTTCATCGTTGGACTTTTCGAGGCAAGGGACTCGCCGTGTGGCGGTCAAATGCAATCCGGCGACAGCCCCAAACCGCTCAGGATTTGGGGCAAATCTCGACGCTGGCGGCACCCGCGGGCTCCAGGGCAAAGGGCGAACCGGACGCCGCGCTCGCGACCGACACGAGCGCGAGGCCCGCGAATCCGCTCCCATCTGGGACGGCGCTGCGGACCTCCCCCTCCCTGCGCTCGCCCTGCCATAGGCCCGCGGGCAGCGCGGGCCGGGAGCCGGTGCCGGCCACCCTGACAAGCGTCCGGCGCACGCGGCCCAGCGCCTTGATGCGCGCCATCACCTCCTGGCCTGTGTAACAACCCTTCGAATACGAGATGGCGTCGGCGTCCAGGCCTCCCTCGTTGGGAAGGTCCGAGGCGCCTATGTCCGCGGGGACCGCGGGGATGCCCGAAAGGATCCTCAGCCGCTCCATGTCCTCGAAACTGGCGGTCCTCGCGGCCGATGTGGCGGCTAAGGCCGCGGCGGCATCCCCGGCGGGAAGGATCCACTCAAAGGTCTCGGCGGCGGATCTCCTGCCCCTGAAGAAGAATCCGGGGCGCGCCTCGGAGGCCAGCCAGGCCCCGGTGCCCTCGCCGGCCAGCGCGATGGCCGCCCAGGCGCTCGTTTCGTCGGTGACCTCGACCTCGTCGGCGATGATGTGGCGTCCTAGGTGCCCCGAGATGGCTTCTGCCCCACAGGAGGGGCTCACAATCCAGAATCCTGAATCATCGGGAGCCCGGGTCACCCAGCTGTCCCCGATGACCCTGCCCTTTCGGTCCAGCCAGAGGCCGTACACCGAGGCGCCCCCGACGATTGAACCTAAGTCATTGGTGAACTGGCCCTGTAGGAATGTGGCCGCATCGTTTCCCGTCACCCAGAGGACGCACGCGGGGCGGTAGGGAAAAGCGAACGCCTCAGGGGGGATTTTCATCTGGGATAAGCTACTCATGATAAGTCTCTTAGCAATCAAATGCAGTAATTATCGCATCAAGTCCTTGACGATTACCGCAAAGAGATTACCTCTAGCACTGTAAGATTTTTCAATTCTCCCGCCTAGCGGGAGTTTTGGGGTAAATAAGAAAGCAAAGGCGGGCCGTCTAGGGGTAGGCGGCCCGCCACTTTTTTTGCCCAAATTTGTAGGTCCAGGCAAGGCCTGCCCCAAAATCCTTGCGGTGATGTCCGATGCGGGCTTCTTCACGAGACCCCATGCAAAGAACGTCGGACATCAATGTCGTCGAGACACGCCTGCTGCCCTCGCCTTCCGAACTCCTCGCCGCGGCGCCCAAGACGAACGTCCAGGCTGACTTTGTGACACGCAGCCGCCTGGACATCCACAAGGTCATCTTCACCGACGACAGGCGCCTTCTCCTCATCGTCGGTCCCTGCTCCATCCATGACGTCGACGCCGGGCGCGAATACGCCCAGCGCCTGGCGGAGCTCGCCCGCGAGGTCTCGAACCGCGTGATGGTCGTGATGAGGGTCTATTTTGAGAAGCCGAGGACGACCGTCGGGTGGAAGGGCCTGATCATGGACCCGCACCTCGACGGCTCGCACGACATCGCGCAGGGCCTGCGCATCGCGCGCGGGTTCCTGCGCGATGTCCTCGATCTCGGCCTGCCTACGGCCACCGAGCTCCTTGACCCCATCACGCCGCAGTACATCGCCGACCTCGTGTGCTGGTCGGCAATCGGCGCGCGCACGGCCGAGTCCCAGACCCACCGCCAGATGGCGTCGGGCCTCTCGATGCCGATCGGGTTCAAGAATGGGACCGACGGCTCGGTGCAGACGGCGATCAACGCGATTCGGGCAGCCTCGCAGCCGCAGACTTTCCTCGGCATCAACATCGAGGGCGAGGCCTCGGCCGTGGTCACGGCGGGCAATCCGAACTGCCACATCGTCCTGCGCGGGGGATCGGCGGGCCCGAACTACTCGGCAGCCGACATCGCCAAGACCGAGAAGCAGCTCGAGGCGGCGGGCCTCATCAACTCAATCCTGGTGGACTGCTCGCATGACAACTCGTCCAAGAAGCCCGAGCGCCAGCCCGAGGTGATGCGGGAGCTCCTCGCGCAGATCGCGGCCGGCAACACGTCGATCATGGGCGCCATGATCGAGAGCAACCTGCACGCCGGCAGCCAGCCCTTCCCGCAGCCCCTGAAGGACCTGAAGCGCGGCGTGTCGATCACCGACGCCTGCATCGGCTGGGAGACGACGGAGGCGCTCATCCGCGAGGTCCACAAGGCGCTTGCGTCACGGGTCGCCTGACCGCCAACGGGCCAAATTTCCGCCGTGCGCTCCGCCGCACAAATGGTAAATTGCCTGCTCCCATGAAATCCCCCCTCCGCGTCGCCGTGACCGGCGCAGCCGGCCAGATCGGCTATTCCCTCCTCTTCCGCATCGCCTCGGGCGCCATGTTCGGGCCCGAGCAGCCGGTCATCCTCCACCTGATCGAGGTGGAGCCGGCACTGCCCGCCCTCGGCGGCGTTGTCATGGAGCTCCAGGACTGCGCGTTCCCGCTCCTCAAGGGGATCACGCCGACGGCCTCGCTTGATCAGGGGTTCAAGGGCGTCGACTGGGCGCTCCTGGTGGGCTCGGTTCCCCGCAAGGCGGGCATGGAGCGCAAGGATCTCCTCGGCATCAATGGCAGGATCTTCACCGGCCAGGGCCACGCCATCGCGGCGCACGGCGCGCCCGGCGTGCGCGTCCTCGTGATAGGCAACCCGTGCAACACGAACTGCCTGATCGCCATGAACAACGCCCGTTCGATCCCCGCGGAGCGCTGGTTCGCCATGACGATGCTCGACCAGAACCGCGCGGTGACGCAGATCGCCCTGAAGGCGGGCGTCGACACGACGGCGGTCACGAACCTGGCGATCTGGGGCAACCACAGCTCGACGATGTACCCCGACTTCTACAACGGGAAGATCAGCGGCAAGGCCGCCATCGACGTCATTCCGGACGAGGCATGGTTCAAGGATACGTTCCTACCCACGGTGCAGCAGCGCGGCGCGTCGATCATCAAGGCTAGAGGCCTGAGCTCGGCTGCCTCGGCGGCCAACGCGGTCGTCGACACGGTGCGCAACCTGACGACGCCAACGCCCAAGGGCGACTGGTTCAGCGTCGCCGTGTGCTCCGACGGCTCGTACGGGATCGAGAAGGGCCTCATCTACTCCTACCCCATCCGCAGCGACGGCCAGAAATGGGAGATCGTCCAGGGCCTCAAGCTGACGGATTACTCGCAGTCGAAGATCACGGCCACGGAGAACGAGCTGAAGGAAGAGAAGGGGCTCGTTTCCGAGCTCCTCCCGAAATAGCCTGCGCGGCCCTGTTGCATAAATCCGAGTAGGGTATTCGGAGTGATTGTTCAAATTCTGCTTATGCGTTTTGGAGTGCGCCAGGAGTTGAGGAGATGAGCACGCAGGAGCGCCTCCTTTTGTTGGTTGGGCCAAAGCCTGGATCGCATGCCTGCGCCGAACGCCGCCTTGAGCCTATGCATTGCGGCTTCGGCGAGGGATCGGCGTCCGTAATGGTGGGAGCGTTTCCAGTGCGCCTTGCCGAGGAGGCGGACTTCTTTGATGGCACGGTTTCTTTCGCCTAAGCCGGGTTCATGGTGAAGGACCGCGCGGGTCCTGGGCGGTGTTATGAGCCTAAGGCGGCGTTTTTGCGCGCCAGCGTAACAGCAGCGCCGGTCATAGGCGCCGTCGCCGATGACTTCCCGGACGGCGGAAAGATTTGCGGAATCCAGGAGGGGATCGAAGGCCTCTGAGTCATGGGTTTGGCATGGGGTTACGAGACCGGCGACAATCAGGGACGAGGCTGGATCGACGCCGAGATGGATCTTGCGGTAGGTGCGTCTCCTCTGCCCGTGGACAGTGGTGAGCCAGGTATTGGGGCCTCGGATTTGAAGGCCGGTGGAATCAATCACAATACAGCTGGCGCCCAGCGGCCATTGCGGCAGGACCAGGTGACGGCGTCGGCGGCATAGGGTGGACGGATCGGGGACAGGGAGCGCCGCTCCCGAAAGTTTGAGTACTGAGCGCATGAGGCCGACGGTCTGCCGAAGCGGCAGGCGATAAATTTGCTGCAGGAGCAGCGCTAACAGGACGACTTGATCCGGGTATACAACAGGACGACCACGGTCCTTCGCGGCGCTCTCATTGGGGGCCCACTTCGAGGGGAAGTCGTCCCCGAGGCAGATGGTCAGGCTGCCGCGATTGGCCAGCTCATGATTATATTTATTCCAGTGCATTTTTTATTTGAAAAACCAAAAAGAGATGCGTTCATATGATAGGGGTATTTACGTGACGCCACCAACCACTAGGGATTGTGGTGTCGCAGGTATTCAAACGTCGTAGGTGGGATCTGAACGGCATGCTGGGCGAGGCGATAGAAGAGTTTGCCCCGTGCGGCCGAGGTTCGCCGGTTGAACCGGAACGTAAATTCGTCGAGGTAGTCTTGCAGATAGTCCTTGTCGACCGCTCCTTGGTGGGTACCGAGTAGCCATCGCTTGAGGAGGGTTATGACGCGATGGACGTGGGGAAGGACATGTTCGTCATCGTCTGCTTGCTGTGATTTGGGGTGACGCTGATGAACGAAGCCCTTCATGCCATCATACGATTGCAGTCCGTCGGTATGAACCGTGCTGCCAGGAGCGATCGAGTCGGTGATGAACGGGTGCAGGTTTTTCCGGTTCGCACCGGTGATGGTGCGCATGCGGACGCGTCCTATTCTTGTCCCATCAACCTCGGCGGCTATTATGATCAACGCTTTGTTGCCTAAATGCCTTCCGGCTATGCCCTTGTGTGGGGCTCCGTAGTAAGTCTCATCCACCTCAACGATGCCCTTGAGTTGGTCCCTGCCGGGCCGAACCATGGCCCGGCGCAGTTTATGCAACATGGTCCACGCCGTCTTGTAGCTGCCCAATCCGAGTGCTCGCTGCAGCCCCATCGCGCTTACCCCGCTTTTTTGGCAGGTGACTTGCCACATCGCCCGAAACCATATCGTCAACGGCAGCTTGGTGTCTTGAAATACAGTGCCGGCTATCACGGACGTCTCCCGACCACAGTCTGCGCACCGCCACCGCGCTCTTCGCACCATCAAATGATTCTTCCCCGAGCATGCCGGGCACACGAATCCCTCAGGCCATCGCAATCTTGTTAGATACGCCCAGCAAGCAGCCTCATCGGCAAATTGCTTCTCAAATTCCAACAGTGTCTTGGGGTACTCCTCACCCATAGCACTTACCACTAGCGGTTGTGGTTAGTGGCGTCACGTAAATACCCCTATCATATGAACGCCGTTCACTTGAGCTGTCCGATGAATAAAGAGAAGCCAAAATCTTCTACAATTCCTCCCGAGGTGCGGCGCCGCCGGGTGCGGGCTTCGGCTGCCATTTTAATGGCGCAGGAAGCC
>Ga0302314_10001314_pt1 | contig 46430 bp, 35 predicted proteins | sample III_Palsa_N2_3_FD_200533 | JGI IMG/M metagenome (GOLD analysis project Ga0302314, IMG submission 200533) | Peat permafrost microbial communities from Stordalen Mire near Abisko, Sweden - III_Palsa_N2_3 | ecosystem: Environmental > Terrestrial > Soil > Palsa > Peat permafrost | place: Sweden...
GCGAGCTTCGAGGGCGAGAAAGTCCTCATTGGTGTTGATGCTCAACGAGGTGGCCCGGAAGGCATCCAGCGCCGCTTGCGTGGACCCGCAGGACGCCAAGGCGAGAATGGACACATGCTCGAGTGCCTGCGAACCCGGCCAACGGCGCAACGCGTCTTGTGCGAGGTCGAAGGCCGCCACGAAGTTTCCCGTGCGCTGCAAGCGCCAGGCCGACGCCAAAGCGACCTCTTCGTTTGCCACTGAATCGATCGACACTGAACGGCTCCCTAAGGGATACACAGGGTACCTTGCCGGGTGCGTTCCCGCATCACGGCCTGTACTTGAATTGGGGTCGCATTGGCCGGCCGGCCAATGCGACTCGTACCCTGACATTAGCGTATGGACGCGACGCTGAACTGCTTCTGCGTGCCGTTCACGCGGGCGTTGTACTCGCTGGTCAACTTGGGGTTGTTGACGGCGCTCACGCTCGAGAAAACAGCCTTGTCGATGCAGGCCTTGGCCGACGCGGCTTCATCCAAGCGGCGAGGGTCGACATTGCCGCACACCAGCTGTGCCGCATTGCGGATCCGGCTGTATAACGTGGCGACTCCCGCGTCGGTGTTGAGGTTGAGGTCGGCGTAGTGAACCGTGCGGGCGGGCACCTCGCCTGCCTGATCCGCCTGGGCGGCCATGCCGACAGAAGCCAAAGAGACCGCGGCGACGGCGGCAAAGAAGAAGTGCTTGGTGTTGTTCATTGTGAGGGTTTTCATGGCTTTCTCCGGTTTGTGCAAGTGGTTTGTCTTCGGGATTCATACTGAACTCACCGCGGCAAACCATCTGTCAACGCGTTGACACAAGCCGTACAATCATCGGGTTACGTAAAGTCAGGGCTTACTTTGGCAATCACCGTACGCACCGTCCTCGAGAGAAATCTGCTGTTCCGCGGCTTGTCGTCCGCGACCCTGGACCAGATTGCGCGTTTGGGAGTCCGCCGTACCATCGAGCGGGACGCCGTGATCTTTGCGCAGTCCGATCCGGGGGATGCGCTATACGGTGTCATGACGGGCCGGGTGCGCATCAGCGCGAGCACCGCGGCCGGCAAGGAAATGTTTCTGAACATCATGGAGCCCGGCGACATTTTCGGGGAAATAGCCTTGCTCGATGGACGGCCCCGCAGCGCGGCCGCCACCGCCATGTCGACGTCGGAACTCTTCGTGGTGACGCGCGAACAATTTCTGGGTCTGCTCGCACGCGAGCCCCAGCTGGTCGATCACCTCCTACAGCTTTTGTGCGGGCGCCTGCGATGGGTGAGCGGTTTCGCGGAGGAGTCGGCCTTGCTGTCGGTACCCGCGCGATTGGCGCGGCGGCTGTTGTCGTTGGGCAAGCTGCACGGGCACGAGACCCGGGCGGGAATCGAACTCAAAGTGTCGCAGGAAGAAGTTGCGCGCTTCTTGGGGCTGTCGCGCCAGATCGTGAATCAGTACCTGCAGGATTGGAAGGCGCAGCGCTGGGTCGACCTGGGACGCGGCCGCATCATGATTTTGGACGCGCGAGCGCTGGAAGGTGTGGTCGACAGCGAGCAGGAGTGAGGCTCTCGGGCGGCGTGTCGCTAGTAAAGGAAAGTTGACCAACGTTGTCGGTTAGTTAAGAACTCTTTACTAACCAAGTCAGCTAGGAACGTGTGTGATCCGATCCACCGGACGATACGAAGAAACGACGGTGAGGAAGGTCCCCTCCCTTGCAAGGGGACCCTATCAGCGCTTAACTCAAGTCAGAACTTGTAACCGAATGACACGCCCAACACCCGCGGTCGCAGCGGCGTCTGTTCGACGATGAACTGATCCGTGCTGGTGAAGGTGGCCGCGTTCGAATTGAACAAGTTCTCACCGTACAGCATGACGTTCCAGGCATCCTTCGCGATACCTAGCTGCGCGGAAGCCGTTGAGTACGCGGGATCCTCGAAGCGCAGACGGGAGGTCGAGATGTTCTCCGATCCCGCGAAGGTGGGATTGGACCCCGCCTGCGTGTACGAATGCCCGGTATGCGACACGCCGGCCTGCACGAAGCTGTTGTAGTCGGCGAATGACCATTCGTAGCGGGCCCGGATGCTGAACTGCAGCGGCGGCGCGTTCGCTGTCGGCGAGCCTACCGGACCGAAAGGATCGGTGATGCCGGAGCAGCCCGTGCCGCCGGCAGCACAGACCTGGGAGATCGGCTTACCGTAGTTGTTGCTCAGGGGGTTGTTGTCGATCAGAGCCGGCGAATTGGTTTGCTTCGTGGTGTTCCAGGACGCGGCACCCTGCACGGTCAGGCCGTTCGTGACGCGCGCCACTAAGGATGTCTCGATGCCTTTGACCAGGAAGTTCTGGCCATTGTCGTTGAAAAAGAGATTACCCACCAAGCCGGGATCGAAGAACGAGATCTGCACGTTGTTCCAGTTCTCGCGGTAATACGCTCCGTTCCATTGCAAGCGGTGATCGAAAAACTCGGTTTTCCAGCCGATTTCATTGTTCGTGAGCTTGTCCGAGTCGTACGATGTGGGAATCAAGTACTGCGCGACGCCGTCGGTGCCGGGGATGTGCGCGGTGCCGCCGTTCTGGTTGAAGCCGCCCGGCCGGAATCCTTGCGACCAGGTGTAGTACAACATGATGTCCGAGTCCACGTGCCATGAGAGGTTGGCGCGGCTCTTGAAGCCGCTCTCCGAGTCCCTGAGGTTCTGCGCATCGAGATCGTACGAAAACGAGGAGTGACAGCCGGTGGGCGTCACGGGGGCCTCGTAGCAACCGAAACTCGACAACACGCTGCCCTTGTACGAATTCTGGAACAGGAAGTGGCGCGTTCCCAGCGTGAGAATCAACGTTTTGGGTATCAGGTCGATGTCGGTCGAGGCGAAGAAGGCCGTTTGCTTTGTTTCGCGGTCGGTGTCCTGATAGAACGAGGTGCTCGTCGGCTGCACGCCGGGGTTGGTCACCGTGCTGCCCGGGAAGGTGCCCAAGTCCGCGAAACAGCCCGTGGTGACATCCGTCGTACATTCCGGAATGCTCTTGTATTTCCACTGCGTCTGATCCCACAGCTTGTTGTCTTCGTAGAAGGCGCCGAGGATGCCGCGAATCCGCCAGTCGTCCGGCGTGCTCACGCGGAACTCGTGCTGCATGTGATGGTTCTGTTCGTTGCTGTCCCAGGCAGCGCTTGGCGAGAAGCACGTGGGCGTCTTGTCGTACTTGCCGTAACACTGGTAGTACTCGGCGTACACGCCGCGCGAGTAGTTGGTGTAATCACCCGCTTGGCTGACGTTGCGTACCAGGTAGCCGCCGGTGTAAACGGCCTTCAAAAAGCCGAATTTACCGTTGACGGTCAGGGCCGTATTTTCGAACTTATCCTTGTCGTAGGACGGATTGAACAGCGTCACTTCGAGCGGGGCAAGGGCGGCGCCATCCGAGGCGTTGGGCTGTTGGTAGAACACGCCCTGGGCATTCATTTGCTGGTAGGTCTGGGAGAGCAGCACGTCCCAGTCGTCATTGACCTTGTACAGCACCTCGGTCCGGATGCCCTGGTAGGTCACCGGATTGATGGCATCGCCCACGAGATTGGCGTTGTTCAGGCTCGGACTGCCCGGAGGGACGCAGTAGCCATTGCCCGGCGGCTGGCCATTCGGGCATTTGCCGTTGACGGCCGCGTAGCCGGCATAGGAGATACCGATGTCCGTGTTCTTGCGCGTGAAGGTGCCCGGCACGTTGTCGATGTAACCGCCGCGTTTGTCGTCGTAGACGACGGCGCGGATGGCCATGTGCTCGGCAATCAAGGGCAAATTCAGGACCGCGGTGACATCCGAGTTGGGATCGCCGCCGGCCGTCACGCCGTAGCCCGCCTTGACGCTGCCCTCTGTCACGTCGAGTTTCGGTTCATTGGTGATGTAGCGAATCACACCGGCTTCGGCGCCGGCTCCGAACAGCGTGCCCTGCGGACCTTCCAGTACTTCGATGCGATTCAAGTCAGCGGCATAGATGTCCAAGTTGCGGTTCGGCAACTGGCCGCTTTGGTTGTCGAGGTAAATGGCGACGTTCGGGAACAAGCCCGTGGCCGAGCTGCCCTGGCTGGCCTGCGAGCCCGCGCTGAGGCCCCGCATGAAGACTTCGTTCTGCCCGGGACCGTTGTTGGCCGAGGTTACGTTGGGCAGATACCGGATGTAATCGTCGAAGGTGGTGATGTTGAGTTCTTGGAGCGCCTGGGACGTGAAAGCCTGCATGGAAATGGGCACGTCCTGCATGCTTTCGGAGCGTCGCGTCGCCGTAACAGTGATTTCCTCGAGGCCTTCCGTGCCTTGATCAGTGGGTGCTGCGTGGACCCTCACGCAGGACAGACCGCCCAATACGGCGGCAATAGCTATGGAAAGCTTGGAGTTCATCAATACATCCCTCGATTATTAGTGTCGGCGCCGCGACGACGGATGGCCGCAGCTTCCCGAGCGTTTCTAGCATCAAACGGGCTAGGGGGCAATCAAGGAGGAGCGGCATGAGCAGCGAGATCGACCAGCGAAATCGCTTACTGCGCAATTAAGGTAGATCTTTTTTTGCCTGGGAAGAGCGCTGTGTTTTTCGCGAGCTGCGATTTCTTCGAGAGCAACAGCACGCACGCCTTCGAGGGCGCTGCGCTAGTAGCGGTTCGCGCCCGATAGCACGGTGATGACCCGTTTTTTACCCAATTCGATGTCCGAGTCTTCTCGATACACCACCGCGTCTTCCACTTTGACTTCCAAAATGTGGGTACCGGGGGACACCTGTACGATCTGAGACTGTTTGCCGGCTTCCTTGGCCGGTCCGGCTTGGATGCCGTCGACGAACAGCAGCGATCCTTCCGGCGCGCCGGTCACGATGAACTCTGCGGGAGGCGGTGCGACAGGCTTCCTGCCGTGAAACCAGCTGCAGCCCGTGAGCAGAACCGCTAAGACAATGACAGATACTTTCAAGCAAGCCACCCCGTTTAGGCGCCAGCTTGCAGGTTACCACGCCCGAGAGAGCCCCCAAAGGCTGGGCGACGGCCACCGGTGAACCGCGACGCGCCTATAGGCTCAGATACGGCCAATCTGCGTCGGCAGCGGCAACCGCGCCGGATTGATTCTGGAGGACGAGCGCGGGCGTCGCAGGGGCGCGGTGTCGGCCGCGAAACTCCGTGATCAGGCCGCGAATTTCAATTTGCGAACGCCCAAAGCTATCGCTGAGGTTGAGCGTACAGGTGAGCGCACGAGCGTCGTCCAGCAGGCGCGACAAAGTCGACAGCTCGCCCGCGAGGTAACTGGCCGCTCGAGTGTGGCGTCCGAGGAAGCGCGCCACGGCGGAGGCGCGCAGCGAATTCGCCAGGATGGTGAGCGTTCCCGCGTCCTTTTGAAAAGTCGCGTACGGATGGGCGCGCAACTGGCCCGACACGGCGCGCGAGATGCGCCACGTCGCGCCCGACACTCGCTGTAGCTTGGTCGTCACCATGGGTTGTCGTTGAGAGCTCTCCAGGGCCCGAGCGATGGCACGAACGCGCAGGGCGGTGACCCTCAGTTTACGCAATCGCTCGACTTCATCGTTGCTCATGTAAGCCTCCGGCGCTGTTGTTCGGTTGATCTGTCCGACGTCATCTTCTCGAATGGCCGACTAGCCTTCTGTAGGAGAACACCTCAAACCCGGCGTCGCGGATGTCGGACACCCGGCGACTTATTGGCGATAAATGCGCCTACGCACCTTGCTAGTGCAGTCCGATGCGGGTGCGGCATTCATTATGTAATAGGGACGGCACGGCCCCGAGGCTTCGCGAGCACCAGCGTTTCGAATAGCTCGTAGTCGGCGGAGACATGCGAGTCGGCGCCCACGGCGTGATAGTACGACACCGTGATGGAGGTCTTGCCGCCCGCGGTGCCCGGATCCAGATCGAACACCGCGATCCCATAGCCGGTGTCGGTGTCGCGGCGCGCGGACCAGATCGCATCCTCCACGGCATCCGCGCCCGGCTTGGTGAACATGCCCGGGCTCCCACCCGGTATGGGCCGATTGGGCTTGGTGATCACCTTGGCTTGGGGTACGCCGGTCGTGGGATTCACTCCATAGGCATCCAGCGGCGAACTCGTGCCCCCGCCGCCCAAGATGAAATGAACGGTGCCGAGACTGGTGTCGAAGGGACCGTGGCCGGCGCCCGCAACGGGCTGCGGCTGCAAGGTGTCGACGACCGCGCCGGTGAGCGCGTCGCGGCCCACGTTGTGATTGCAGCCGCGCACCGGCCAACTACGTTCGTAGTCATGGTCATGGCCGCAGAGCACCAGGTCAACACCATAACGGTCGAATAGCGGCAGCCAGGTCTCGCGAATTCCCTTGTCCGATCCGTTGCCGTAGCGGGATGAACTCATCGCGTCCTGATGCATTTGCACAATGATCCAGTCGACGCCGGTGTCCTGCGCCGCGGCCTTCAAGGTGCGCTCCAGCCAACGAGTTTGTTCGCCGCCGCTGTAGCCGCGGTTATAGAGCGAGGTGCCGGGCGGGATGGGCGGGTTGCCGGTGCTGGGCGCGGGCAGTATGGGGTCGGGGCCCGCAACAAAGGCGCCGCTGTCTTGATAGATGACATCGTCAGCCGACAACGAGATGAATACCGCGGAGCCGATCTGGAAGCGATACCACAAGCCGGCGAACGGCGAGCCGTTGTCAGGGAGGGAGTAGCGCGTGAGGTAGGCGTTGAACCCCTGCGGTCCATTGCCGAACTCGATTTCATGGTTACCCGGGCAAGGCATCCAGGGGCGCCGCGCGGCTGAGGCCTGGACGTTCTTGCCGAACTCCGCCCACACGGCCGGCTGGGCGGCGGGGTTCATATTGGCGTAGCACAGATCACCGTTGATCAAATGAAAGAGGGGCTTGAAGCGTTCCACCGCCTTGACCGCCAAGGCGCTCTGCGGGGAGGACAGCCGCCATGCCGTATTAGGAGTGGCGAGGTCGCCGTAACTCGTCCAGCGAAAAGCGGCATGGCCTCGTGGTGCTGTCTTGAAAGCGGCAGTGAAGGGCTTGGACTGATTGCCATCGTTGTCCGCCGTCACCGCATAGGAATGGTCGGTGTTGGCGGCGAGTCCGGTGAGGACGGCGTGATAAGTGAAGACGGTTTGGCCATTGAGGCCGTCGGTGTAGGTGCGCTGAAGAGCGTGAATGACCCGTGGTGCGTGGGACGGGTGTCCCAGCAGCACCCTGGGATTGAGCGCCTGCCCGCTCGAGGCCCAAGATATCGCGACGCTGGTGGCGGGATCCTGGCCCCAGGTGAGATGAATCTGTTCAGGCGTTCCGTCGGCGGGAGTGGTGGCGCCGGCGATGCCGGATGCATGCGCCGCGACAGCGGCCGCGACGCCGGCGAGACCGGCACCGGTGACGAAGCTGCGTCGCGAGATGGAGTCTGCGCCGGCGTTTGTGTCGGTGTCATGGAGGAACGGCATGGTGGGTCAATGAGGCGTCTGGCGAAAGATGCTGGTGGGCAAATACTCGGGCCGAGCATCCGCGTTGGCGACTCGCACGGCCAGTGCGGCGACGAAGGCGTCGAGCTTCACGGCTTCCTCTTTCATGATTCCCGGCTGCTGCAAGTCGTCGGAAGGGGCGTGGTAGCGGGTCGCGCGCCATTCATGTTCGATGTCGAATTGCGGAGTGCCCTTGGTGAAGCCGAATTTGAAGGCCAGTGCCGGCACGCCCTCGCGCACGAAACTGAACTGGTCGGTACGAATGAAGACGTTGCGCTCGGGTAACGGGTCGGGCGTCATGGCCAGCCCTTGTACGGCGGCGACGGCGCGGGCATCGGCCCCCAGGGTACTTTCCGCTTCCCCCGGCGCGTACACGGTGGTCAGTGTCCAGAGCGGCAGCGCCATGTCGAAATTCAGGTCGGCCACCAAGCTGTCCTTGGGAATGGTGGGGTTGCGTGCATAGTAGTGCGAGCCCAGCAGACCCTTCTCCTCGGCCGTGAACACGAGAAACAGCATGGAGCGTCGTGGACGAGGCCCCTTTTTCAAGCGCTGAGCGATGTCGAGTACGGTGGCCACGCCCGAGGCGTCGTCCATGGCGCCGTTGTAAAGGGCGTCCCCGTTGATGGGCGCCCCGATGCCGAGATGATCGAGATGGGCGGACACGGCCACATACTGTGCCGCAAGTTTGGGATCGCGGCCCGGCAGCTTGGCCACCAGGTTGGGTGAGCTCAAGGCCTGACGAGTGACCGCAATCCGAGCTCTCAAGCGAAACGGCAGCGCGAAGCGCGGCAGCGGTTTCCCGGCATCGGCGAGCGCGCAGAGCTCCGCGAAATCATGTCCCGAGCCGGTAAACAACACAGCGGAGCGCGCGGGATCCACGGCGGCGCCTAAAAAGCCGTCCGGCGTGTTACGCAAATCGGCGGCGGCCAGATACATACCGGGAAGTCCGGCCAGCGCGATTTGGCGAGCCCAGGGGATTTCGACTTGATGCGGCGTGGTCAGGGTAATCAACCCGACGGCTCCGAGCTTGCCCAATAGTTTCGTCTGGGTGAAGCGGGCATTGGATTTGATGGCGCCCGAGATTTCCTCGGGACCGCCGCTCAGGACCACCGCAATCTTGCCACGCAGATCCAGGCCGTCGAAGTCGTCGTAGCTCTGATCGGGAAGATGCAGTCCGTAACCCAGGAACACCAGCGGAGCATCGACCTGGTCCGGCGCCGGCGCGCCGCCGGCGCCGATACGCGTGTCCGTTCCGACGTTGAGCGGCGTGATGACGCCCTCGGCGTTCAGGAGCTCGGCGGTCGAGGCATGCTGATCGACGGTCTGGCTTTCCATGGCCACCGGCTGCAGAAAGCCCTGAGTGCCGGCCGGTGTGAGACCGATCGCCTTGAAGCGCGCCATGACGTAATCGGCGGCGCGCAGGTAGCCGGCCGATCCCGTCATGCGGCCTTCCATGTCGTCGCCGGCGAGCGCACTGATGTCGGCCCACCATTGGGTCGCGGCCTTGGACTGGGGGGCCCTGGAATTCGCCGGCGTGGTGGATGGCGTGGGTGCCGCCAACAGCAGGTTCGGCGTTGCGAGCAGGGTCAGCGCCGATAGCGACGACGCAGCGGCCTGGGCGAGCGCGCGGGCAGGATGACGGGACATGAAAGACTCCTTGAGCGTCGACGCGGTAAACTTCGCATGACAGTATGCAATTCCTGGATTGGCGGTGCTCGTGAACAGTCCACTTGTCGGTGTTGGTGTCATTTTGTTGAAGGACGGCCGGGTTCTCTTGGGAGAACGTCGCGGATCCCATGGCGCGGGTACTTGGGCTCTTCCGGGAGGCCACTTAGACTTCGGCGAGTCCGTCGAGTCCTGTGCGAAACGGGAAACTCTGGAGGAGACCGGGTTGCTGCTGGATCGGGTGGCGCTGGGCCCGTTCAGCAACGATGCCTTTATCGTCTCGGGAAAGCACTACGTCACCTTGTTCGTGATCGCTGCCTGTCCCGACGGCGAGCCCACCGTGATGGAGCCCCACAAATGCGCGCGCTGGGCATGGTTCCGCTGGAACGCCATGCCCGCCCCTTTGTTCACACCCCTGGAGAGGCTCATCGCCACCGGATTCGCCCCGTCGCTGTCAGCCGCCCAAGAGCGCGAACTCGAATCCTGAGACTTTGGCCACCATGGCGGCGCGCGAAGTCACGCCGAGCTTGGTGAAAATGCGTCGCAAATGCGTGCTGACCGTCCATGAACTGATATGCAGCGCACCGGCGATGACTTTGTTCTGATGTCCCAGGGCCACCATGCAAACAATTTCGCGCTCCCTGGGACTCAGTGCGGGAATGCCCTGCTCCGCCGGTTCGGCCTTGATGAGGATGTAGCGCGAGCCGTCGACGTCAAGGTTGAAGACGACGCGGTCGGAAAGGGGATGTTCCATATTGATTAGTGTCCAACGGTACGAGGAGTTTTAGATGCATGAGGCGCCTATACCAGTAAACGGTATATCGCCCCCCAAGCCGCCATCGGGGTAGCACTTTTTTGTTACACTCATACGGCGCGATCGGTCATCGCGGCACTTCGCACCCGCTCAATCCTCGCTCCAGCTCCTGGTCTGTCTGTTCGCGCGCGGCTACTGGGTAGGCTAACGGCAGGAATTCACCGTCGTTGACCCGAATCGGCTGATTAATATTCGGTAATCGTGGAACTCGAATGCTCGATTGGTTTGAAAAACGGGTAAATCCGTACCCTGAGACGATTCCGGCGGATCTGCCGCGGACCTTCTTTGCCTTCATGTGGAAGTGCTCGGAGGGCCTGCGGCCGTATCTTGTGTGGATGACGCTGTTGACGGCGGCCATCGGTGCATTCGAGGCTTTGCTGTTTTCGATGTTGGGGAAACTGGTCGATTGGCTCGGCGCCTCGGGGTCCGCGCATTTCTGGGCGGAGCAGCGCACGCATGTGTTGTTGCTGGCGGGCATTCTGGCGGCGAGCCCGGTGCTCATCGCGCTCCAGGCGTGGCTCAAGTATCAGTCCATTCAAGCCGTATTCCCCATGCGGCTGCGCTGGATTTTCCACCGCCGCATGCTGCGTCAGGCCATGAGTTTTTTTCAGGACGAGTTCGCGGGACGCATCGCGGCTAAGTTGATGCAAACCGCGCTCGCGGTGCGCGACACTTGGATCACCGTGGCCGATATTCTCGTGTACGTGGTGGTGTACTTCATCACGGTGGCCGTCGTAGTGGCGTCGTTCGATTGGCGGCTGCTGCTGCCCTACCTGGGTTGGATGCTTGCCTATGCCGTGGCGCTCACGTATTTCGTGCCGCGGCTTGGAAAAATTGGCGCCGCGCAGGCCGATGCACGCTCGTTGATGACGGGGCGCATTACCGATGCGTATACGAACGTGGCCACCGTGAAATTGTTTTCTCACGGCCGTCGCGAGGCGGACTTCGCGCGCGCGGCCATGCAGGAATTCCTGGTCACGGCTCGCGAGCAAAACCGTCTGATCAGCGGCTTCGAAATCGCGAACCATGTCATGAGCATGCTGCTCATCGCGGGGACCGCTGCGATTGGTGTGTGGCTGTGGTCCCGCGGCGAAGTGGGGGTGGGCGCGGTGGCGGCGGCCACGGCCCTGGCGCTGCGCCTCAACGGCATTTCGCATTGGATCATGTGGGAAGTGGCGGGTCTGTTCGAGAACATCGGTACGGTCCAAGACGGCATGCGAACGCTGTCGAATAGAGCGATGGTGACGGATGCGGCGAACGCAGAACCCCTGCGTGTCACACGAGGCGCCATTCGCTTCGAGCATGTCACCTTCCACTACGGCGGCGAGAACCGGGTCATCGACGACCTATCGCTCACCATCAAGCCGGGCGAGAAGATCGGCCTGGTGGGGCGGTCCGGCGCGGGCAAGTCCACCGTAGTCAATCTCCTGCTGCGCTTCTACGACGTCGAGGGCGGCCGCATTCTCATCGATGACCAGGATATTGCCATGGTGCGGCAGGAAACCCTGCGGCAGCAGATCGGCATGGTGACGCAGGACACCTCCCTGCTGCATCGCTCGGTGCGCGACAATATTCTGTATGGCCGTCCCGATGCGTCCGATGAGGACATGCGCGCTGCTGCGCAACGCGCGAAGGCCGACGAGTTCATCGCCGCGCTGGCCGATGCCCGCGGCCGCCGCGGCTACGATGCTCACGTGGGTGAGCGCGGCGTGAAATTGTCGGGCGGCCAGCGGCAGCGCATTGCCATCGCTCGAGTGATGCTCAAGAATGCGCCCATCCTGTTGTTGGATGAGGCCACCAGCGCTCTGGATTCCGAGGTCGAGGCCGCGATCCAAGAAACCCTGACCCTGCTCATGGGCGGCAAGACCGTGGTGGCCATCGCGCACCGGCTGTCGACCATCGTCATGATGGACCGTCTCATCGTTCTCGATGCCGGCAAGGTGATCGAACAGGGCACTCACGAGGAACTGCTGGCGGGCAATGGCCTGTATGCGCGGCTCTGGGCTCATCAGAGCGGCGGATTTCTCGGCGAGCAGACGGTGGCGGGCGGCGAAGGCGCGGCGCATGTGGGCGATCCCATTGCAGTGGAATGAGCGGGTTCCCACGCCGTGATTGCACACCCATGAAAACTAACAACGCTCAAGGGACCACGGGCGTCGGCGTGGACTTCGGAACCTCGAACTCGACGGTGGCATGGTTCGACGGGACGACGTTACGCTGCGTTGCCGTGGAAGCCGCCAGCGCCATACTGCCCACGGCGATACATCTGAGCCGCGAATTCGTCGGCAGCACAGGGAGCGAGGCCATCGATCAGTACGTGGAGGAAAACACCGCGCGCTTGGTCCACTTGGTGCCCGAGATTCTCGGCCAGGCGTCGTCGGGCATCGAAGATCAGAGCACCGACACCGACATGATGGAATTATCGACCACCCGCAACCTCATTTTCGGGCCGTTGATCGATCACGGTCTTCCTGGGAGACTTTTCCTCGGGCTGAAACGCCTGCTGGGCAACGCCGCCATTGACCGGCTGTACGTGTTCTCGCGCGCCTATCGGCTGGTGGCGCTGTTGACGCCAATCTTGGTGCGATTGCGGGAAGCCGCAGAACACGAATTAGGCCGGCGCGTGACGCGAGCGCATGTCGGGCGACCCGTGGATTTCGAGGGCAGCGATGGCCGGCGCAACCAAGTCGCCTTGGCGCGCTTGAGCGAAGCCTGCCGGCACGCCGGCTTTCGGCAAGTCGAGTTCTACCCCGAACCGGTGGCCGCCACCTTGAGTTTTCTCTGGAAAAAAACCGGTAAACCGTCGGGCACCGTGCTCACGGTGGATTTCGGCGGCGGCACGCTCGACCTCAGCGTCATTCGCTATTCGGGGGTGGAATTCGAGGTGCTCTCCACCGCGGGCGCGGATCTGGGCGGAGACCGCATCGATCAGTTGATTTTCCGGCGCCTGATATTTCCCCTGCTCGGCGAGGGTGAGATGTGGTCGCGGCAGGTCAATGGGCGGCAAGTAGAAACCCAGTTTCCCTTCACCGAGTACGAGGAGGGAATCCTCAACTGGGCCATCACGCACACGCTCAATCAAAACAAGCACAAAACCCGGCTAACGGAGCTGATCGCACAGGGAGGACCCGCGGCGGTCAAGTTCGAGAGACTGAAGGATCTCATCAACTACAACTATAGCTACAACATTTTCAGCGCCATCAAGAAGGCGAAGGCGGCCTTGTCGTCGGCCGAGGCGGCCGCCATCGACATTCCAGAGCTGAATTTGAGCGTGCCGATCACACGGCGCGAATTCGATGTCCTGTTGGCGGATGTGTTGCGGCAGCTCGAAGACTTGACCCGTCAGGTGCTGGGAAGGGCCAAGATGGACTTGAGCGAGGTGGATGTGGTCGTGCGCACCGGTGGCTCCTCACAGATAGTTGCCGTCAAAGATCTCTTGGAGTCCTACTTCCCGGGAAAGGTGACCGAGCACGATCCTTTCACCAGCGTGGCGGCCGGGCTGGCAATCGCCAGCTATCACGGCTACCTGTTCGACCGCGGGAGTCCCCTCAAGTCCCCAGCACCAGGGCCATGACCTCGGCCGCGGACTCGTTGGTGATTTGCAGTACTTCCAGCACGCCGGCCTCGTCCAATTGCGCCAGGCGCAGGGCGGCCGCAGAGATCGGCGACGCGTCGGCCAAATTGTCGCTGCCGATTTCCGCAAGCACCGCGATACTGTTGGCGATGTGCACGGTGGCTACTTCGCTGCTATGGGCCTGGGCCCGATGAGGTTCGTGGTGGAACTCGATGCATTCCTGCAGGGTCCGCGGTAAGCCCCAGCTCTGCGCCAGCGCCAGGCCCACAGCCTGATGGTCGAACCCTAAGGCTTCGCGCTCGCATAGATAGAGGCCGAGATCGTCGCGCTCATCAATGGACTTGGAGAGTGCCTTGCGTTCCAGCTCCGGTGCCTCGCTGAACAGCACGAGCTGGCCGACGTCATGCAGTAAACCTGCGACAAAGGGGCTGTCGCCGCGGCTGCCGCGGCGTCGGGCCGCGACATGGCTGGCGGCCACCGCGCATAGCAGGCTATGGCGCCAGAAGGATTCCATGGTCACCAAGTGATTCGAGATGCCTTCGAAGGAGCGGATAGCCGCGAGCCCCACCGTCAAGTCTCGCACCTGGCGAGTTCCCAAGACGGTGATGGCGCGGCTAATATCGGAAATCTTTCCCTGCTGACCCAAGGCCGGGCTGTTGGCGATGCGTAGCAGGCGCGCGGTCAGGGCGACGTCATTGCTGATTTCGCGGCCGATGTCGGCCGAGGTTGAATTCGGGTCGTTCACGAGGCGCGATATGCGCAACGCCGCCTCTGGCAGCGTGACCAGATCCCTGACTTGCTCAACCAGCCCTTGGGGAGTCAAATTGACGGCGTTCACCATTACCTCCGCGCTATCTGTCGGCCGCATTCGGCAAACATTGAGGACTGATTGGCGCACGGGGGCGGAGAAGTACCCCTTATGGGCCGCCTGTGCGATGCTGCGCAGCACCAAATGCCATCGCAGAGAGGAGACTCGTATGCCTATCAGCCGTCGCGGTGGACGCGCAGCGCATGACCGTCGTCCCGGGATTCAACTAGGTACAATCGACGCCATCCTCAACTCGTGGAGTCTCGATGAAGGTCGTCATTGCCTGCGCCACGCGCGAATCAGCCGGCGAATTTCAGAGCCGTACGGCGCTTGGAACTTCGCTGGTACGTCTTGCCTACGACGGCCGCATGGAGGTGCGTGTGGCGCCTGCCAATACGCGAGGTCTGTCCGAGGTGTACAACAACTTCCTGGACAACATGGACGCCGATGACATCGCGGTATTCGTGCATGACGATGTGTGGATAGACGACTATTTCTTGATCCAACGGGTAGTCGAGGGTTTGGGGCAATTCGATGTGATTGGTGTGGTCGGCAATCGACGGCGCATTCCCAAGCAAGCCTCGTGGGGTTACCTCAACGAGGACTTTCTCTGGGACGATGCGCCGCACCTGAGCGGCACGATCATTCATGGAACAGGAGAGGAAATCTCGGTCAATCACTACGGCGTGTCGGGCGTGGCCTGCGAGATTCTCGACGGGGTGTTCCTGGCGGCGAAGAAGTCGACGCTGACGAAGGCGGGCCTGAAATTCGATCCTCGCTTCACCTTCGATTTGTATGACGTGGACTTTTGCCGTAGCGCACGCGAGCGCGGACTCAAACTGGGAACTTGGCCGATTTGCCTTACGCATCGCAGCCCCGGTGCCTTCGGCGGCGGGGCTTGGCGCGCGGCATATCAGGCCTACCTCGCCAAATGGGGGAGCTGAGTGGCGGCGGACTCGAAGGTGGTGATCGTCAGCGCGACGCGGAAATCGGCGGCCGATTTCCAGAGCAAAACTGCCCTGGGCGTGTCCCTGGCCCGCCTGGCGCACGATGCACGCCTGCAGGTGTTGGTCGCCATGTCCAATGCGCGCGGGCTGCCGCAGGTGTACAACGACATCATGGACCAGTGCGACAACGACAGCATCATCGTGTTCATGCACGACGACGTGTGGATCGAAGACTACTACATGCTCCAGAGAGTCGTCGACGGTTTGCAGCACTTCGACGTGATCGGCCTCGTCGGCAACAGGCGGCGAGTTCAGGATCAGGCGGCCTGGTGTTTCTTGAATGCCGATTTACAGTGGGACGACTATGGCCACCTCTCGGGAGCCATCGGCCATGGCGCGAATCCCGGCGGTGAGGTGCACTATTATGGAGAAGCCGGCGTTGCGTGCGAGCTTCTGGACGGAGTTTTTCTGGCGGCGAGAAAGAGCACCTTGGTCGACAACGCGGTGTCCTTCGACCCGCGCTTCGATTTCCATTTTTACGACCTGGACTTTTGCCGTACCGCGAGACTGCGCGGATTGACATTGGGCACCTGGCGAATATGCGTGACGCATCAAGGTGCCGGCATATTCGGCACGCCGGATTGGCGTAGATCCTATGCGGCCTACCTCGAGAAGTGGGGAGAGTGAGCGTCGGCGCGATGAGCGGCATGCGCGGATTCATTCTCCAGGCCAGCTACCGAATCCTTTCCCGCGCTCCTGGTCCGCGCGTGCCCGTCATTCACCTCTATGGTCGGTTGGAGTCGGGTGGAACCTTCTTGGTGCGCGACGATCGCCGCCTGCCGCAGTTCTACATTCGCTCCCGGGATGTGGAGCGAGCGCGGCCTCTGCACGTGCCCGCGCCCAAGTCCACCGGCAAGCGCAGCTTCGACGGTGAGGCCGTGTCGATGCTGGCATTCGACACGCCGCCTGACGTCCCTGCCGTGAGAGATCGCCTGCAGGCAGCGGGCATCGAGACCTTCGAAGCGGATATACGCTTTGCGGTGCGCTATCTCATGGAACTCGGGATCAAAGGCGGCGTTGAGATCGAAGGCGAGGCCGTTGCAGGCACCGGCATCACCTGGGTGTTCGACAACCCGACCTTGCGACCGGCCGAGGTGAAAATCGAGCCCCATGTGCTGTCCTTCGACATCGAGACTCATGGCAAGAGCGAGCGGCTGTTGGCCATATCGCTATACGCCCCGGGCCTCGACGAAGTGCTCATCGTGGACGGCAGCGAGCGCTCCATGCCGGAGAGGGCGACGCGTTGCATGAACGAGTTCGCGGCGCTGGACGCCTTTTGCGATCGGGTACGGCGCTTTGATCCCGATGTGTTGACGGGTTGGAACATCATCGATTTCGACTTGACGGTGTTGCAGCGCATCGCTGAGCGCGTGCGGCATCCCTTTGCGCTGGGTCGGGACGCCGGTGCGGTTCGAGTGCGCAAGGCGGAAGGATACTTCGGCAGCGGCCAAGCCAACGTCCCGGGTCGAGTGGTTCTCGACGGCATCGATTTGCTGCGCGGCTCGTTCATTCGCATGGACGACTACTCGCTCGATGCGGTGGCCCGCGAAGTACTGGGCGAGGGCAAGGCGGTCGCCGGAGACGTCCGCGATCGCATTGCGGAGATTACTCACAACTACCGCCATGACCTAGCTGCTTTTGCGCTGTACGCGCGCACCGATGCACGCCTGGCCTTCGAGATCGTGCAGAACTTCAATCTGGTGCGGCTGGCTTTTGCTCGCAGCCAACTGGCCGGCATGACGCCGGATCGGGTGGCGGCCAGCATCGCTTCGTTCGACTTTCTGTATATATCCGAACTCGAGAAGCGAGGCATCGTCGCGCCGACGGTGCGCTCCGGCGATTCCAGCGGGTATGCCGCCCAATTGGGCGGTCATGTGCTGGAGCCGGTGGCGGGCTTGCATCGCGACGTGTGGGTATTCGACTTCAAGAGCCTATATCCCAGTATTATTCGCACCTTCAACATCGATCCCGTGTCCTATGTGGCGGAGCCGTCGCCTGGGGAGGATGTGATACGAACGCCCGGCGGTGCCTTCCGGCGCGAGGCGGGGATTCTGCCCAGCATGCTGGATGCCTTGTTCCCGCAGCGCGAAGCGGCGAAAAGGCGCGGCGATGCGGTGGCCTCGAACGCCGTCAAAATTCTCATGAACTCCTTCTATGGCGTGTTGGGCACGCCGGCCTGCCGTTTCTACAACCCGGCCCTGGCCAACTCCATTACGGGTACCGGCCGAGATCTGCTGTTATGGTCGAAGCGCTGGTTCGAGACCGCCGGCTTCGCGGTGTTGTACGGCGATACCGATAGTCTGTTCGTCCAGTCGTATGGCGGAGATCCCGAGACCTGCCGCGCGCTCGGGCTGGAGCTCGCCGTGTCCTTGAATCGTGATTTATCCTTGCACATCGGTGAGCAGTGGAATGTCCCGAGCCGCATGGAATTGGAATTCGAGAAGCTGTACCTACGATTGTTCCTGCCGCGGGCACGGCACAGTATGCGGGGCGCGAGCAAGCGCTATGCGGGTCTGCGTCAAGGCGCGGAGGGCTTGGAATTCGTCGGCATGGAGGTGGTGCGCCGCGACTGGACCGCACTCGCCAAACAGATTCAGCGCGAGCTGTATCACCGCCTGTTCACCGATCAGTCCGTGGATGTCTATCTCGCCGACATTGTGAGCAAGGTGAGGCGGGGCGATCTCGACGAGGCGCTGGTGTACCGCAAGAACTTGCGCAAGGACGCCGAGGACTACACCGCGACCACGCCGCCGCATGTGGTGGCGGCGCGCAAGTCCAAACTACCGGTGGGCCGCTTGGTGAGTTATGTCATGACCACCGCGGGTCCTGAGCCTCTGGACAACATCCAGCACCCCATCGACCGCGAGCACTATGTGCTGAAACAAGTGAAACCCGTGGCCGAACCCGTGCTCGAAACCTTGGGGCTGGTATTCGATCGGGTCATTGGAGACGGGCGCCAGATGGATATGTACTCCTTGTTCGAAGGTTGACACGGTGGAACACATCGTCAAACTACCGTCCCTTTGGGCTGAGCCGTGAAACGTCCTAAGTGGCTTCGATGGGGTGTGGCGCTCGCGCTGGTTTGCGTGGTGCTCGCGGCTGCCGCGGGTTTGTGGGTGGTGAGCCTCGACCGCGAAGTCGTCCAGGAGTTCCAAGGGCGGCACTGGTCGGTGCCGGCGCGGGTGTACGGCGCGCCCCTCGAGCTGTATGCGGGGGCGCCGGTGGCGGCCAACGACCTCGAGGAAGAGCTGCGGCGGCTGCACTACCGGCCCGGCGACCCGGCCCAAGGCACGGGCATCTATCGACGACGCGGCGACGGCTTCGACGTGCACGCGCGCCGCGTGCGCTTCAACGACGAACTGCGCGAGGCGCAGCTCATCACGGTCAAAGTGGATGCGGATTCCATCAAGGGCTTGAGCCTGCCGGATGGCACCGACGTGCCGGTGTTCCGGCTCGATCCGCCGGTGATCGGCAACGTCTTTCCCGTGCATGGCGAGGACCGCATTGTGCTGGCGCCCGCCGACGTGCCGCCGCTGCTGCGCTCCGGTATCAAACTCATCGAGGATAGGCGCTTCGACGAACATCCCGGCGTCGACGTGCGCGGCATACTGCGGGCGTTGTGGGTGGATTTGCGCGCCGGCCGCTTCGCGCAGGGCGGCAGTACGCTGACCCAGCAGCTGGTGAAGAATTATTTTCTGTCGGATGAACAGACCTTCGGGCGCAAGGCCACTGAAGCGGTCATGGCACTGCGCTTGGAAGCGCATTTCTCCAAGGAAGAAATTCTGGTGGCCTACCTCAACGAGGTCTATCTCGGACAGGATGGTTCGCGCGCCATTCACGGCTTCGGTCTCGGCAGCGAATACTACTTCGCCAAGCCCTTGGATGAACTGGACGTCGGTGAACTCGCGCTGCTCATCGGCATGGTGAAGGGACCGTCGTACTACGACCCGCGCAAGCATCCGGACCACGCGCGCGCGCGTCGAGACTTGGTACTGCAACAATTGGCCGAGGCACATTTGATAGACGCCGATGCGGCGAAGCGCGCCGCCGCCACGCCCATTAAACTGCGGCCCAGCAGCGGCGGCAGCTACGTTCCCGCCTATCTGGATCTGGTGCGCCGTCACTTGACCCGCGATTATGCCGAGGCCGATTTGGCGGCCGCGGGTCTCGCCGTCTATACGAGCCTTGATTTACGCGCACAGGCGGCGGCGGAGCGCGCCTTGGTGCAGAACCTCAAACGTTTGGATGCGACGAGCCGCGTGCGGGGCGACCGCCTCGAGGGGGCGGTGATCATCACTGAACCGAACAGCGGCGACGTGGTGGCGGTGGTCGGAGGGCGCGATGTGGGCACCGATGAGTTCAATCGCGCATTGGATGCGCGGCGTTCCATCGGGTCCTTGGTAAAGCCCGCAGTGTATCTCGCTGCCATCGAAACCGGCCGCTACAACGCGGCCACCATTGTGGACGATTCGCCCATTGAAGTGAAACTCGGCGATGGCAGCACCTGGGCGCCGCAGAATTTCGAGCATGATGCCAATGGTCCGGTGCCCCTGGCGCATGCGTTGGCCGAATCTCTCAACATGGCGACGGTGCGCTTAGGGTTGGATGTGGGCCTGCCCAAGGTGGCAGATGCGCTACAGCGCTTGGGGCTGCCGCGCGCGCCGGTGCTGAATCCGTCGATGCTCCTGGGCACGGTGGAAATGACGCCGCTCGAAGTGGTGGAGGTGTATACCTCGCTCGCCAACGGCGGCTTTCGCGCGCGCCTGCGCGCGGTACGTGCCGTGGTCGATGAACAAGGCAAACCACTCAAGAGCTTCAAGGTACAGGTGGAGGAAGCGGCGCCTGCGGCGGCCGTGTACGAGGTCGATCGCATGCTGACGCTAGTGACCACGCACGGCACCGGCCGCACGGCGGCTGCGCGTTTGCCGCGCAATACCGTGATTGCCGGTAAGACCGGCACGTCGTCGGACACGCGCGATAGTTGGTTCGCTGGCTTTACCGGGAGCTATCTCGCCGTGGCTTGGGTCGGCTACGACGACAACAAGGAAACCGGGCTCACGGGCGCCGCGGGCGGCCTACCCGTGTGGGCGGATACGATGAGTCGACTCAAGTCAGCCTCGTTCGACCCCGTGCCGCCCGAGTCGGTGGAGGACCGCTGGATCAGCTTCCGCGACGGACAGGAGACCGCACCGGCATGCAGTGCGGACGCCGTACTGGTCGCGGTACCGCGTGGCACAGTGCTGCCGATGAAGCCCGGCTGTTCCAGCACGGCGGCCGCCAATGCGCCGGGGGCTAACGGCGCGGCCTCACGCAACCCGACGGACAACTCGCCAAACCCAACCACGGGTGACAAGATCAAGTCATGGTTCAAGAATCTCGTACATTGAAAAAAGCGTGTCGCGCCGGGGTATGGGGAGGCGTGCTGGGTGCCGCCGCGCTGCTGCTCAGCGGGTGCCCATCGCCGGGTCCGAGGCCCGAAGCCCCTAGCGCACCCCCTCGGGCGCCTGCACCGTCTCCCGCGGCGCCTTCCGCGCCCAGCCTACCGCCGCCTCCCGCGGCACCGCTGCCGGCGCCGGCGCCTCCGCCGCGCGTCAATCACTTGTCGCCGGCCACCCGGTCGCTGGTGGCGCAGGCGCATGCGCTCCTATCCCATGGCGATCTCGATGGGGCTTCATCGACTCTGGATCGGGCTCTGCGTATCGAGCCCAACAATCCACTGCTGTGGATCGAACTCGGACGGTTGCGGTTGGCGGAAAACGATGCTCACCAGGCAGAAGGGTGCGGCCGCAAGGCGCTGCGACTCGCCAGCGGTGATCGCACGACTCAGGCGCAGGCGGGACGGCTGCTCGCCGATGCACTGCGTGTCTTGGGGCGCAATCCGGAAGCCCTCGAAGTGGAACGCCAACCTTATATGCGGTGATCGCGGGCGCGGTGATCGCGGGCGCGGTGATCGCCGCGGGTTTAGTAGCTGAACGTCCCCAATATGCCCACCGTGCGCGGCCGCAGGGTGTAAGCGTACTGCAATGTGGAACCGGGGGCATCGGCGTCACGCTGCAACAAGGGTTGTGTGTTGGTCACGTTATTCAAGAACAGGTGCACGTTCAGATTGGGACGAGTGATACCCAATTGCAAATTGAGCAGGTACACCGCGGGATCGGCGACCAGCCCGGGATCATAGGAGGCGGATTTCGGGTCTAATTCGGTGAATGGCCCTGGATTGTGGCTGTGGATGATTTCTTCTCCGTGAATATAGACCGCGGTGGTGTTGCGGAACGGCCATTCGTAGCGAGCGCTCACCGTGCCGCTCCACGGCGCCGGCACCGATGGCACTCCCCCGACGACGGTGCCGCTGTCGACCAGGTTGTAGCTGCCGTCAGCCGTGGTGATGGTGCGGGTGTAGCGTACATCGATGAGACCCACCGTCGCCGCAATGCGCAGCTGATCTGTCACCGCGGCATCCGCGCTCAAGTCAAATCCTCGGCTGCGGGCATTGCCGATGTTGGTCGTGTAACTATTGCCGCATAGATCGTCGACCCGTTCTTGGATGCCGCTCCATCGAATGTCATACACACTGGTGTCGAGGTGCAGGCGTCGGTCGAATAACTGATTTTTGGTACCGACTTCGAAGCTCCACACCGAATCGGGTCCATAAGAGCGCGCGTCCTCGAAGCTGCCGCAGTGAACGATGCCGCCGCCGCCGCCGCCCGCCCGAAAACCTTTCGCGATGGCGGCATAGAACAAATTGTGGCTATCCGGCTGGTACGACAGGTCAAAACGCGGGGTCGGGGGCAGCCTCTCGTGAGGACTGTTTTCGGTGAAGCTGGCGGATCCTCCGCTCGCGAATCCGCTGGCATGCGCAAGCGCCAAACTTTGCAGCAGGCCCACCCGCACACCGGCGTCGACGGTCCAATAGGGGTTTAGTGACCATTGGGCTTGGCCGAACGCCGACTCCTCGGTCATGACGTTGTAGTCGCTGGTGAGTATTCCCGGATCGTCGGGCGCCGCGATGCCATAGGTGTCCTGGGAGGAGTTCTGGCGCTGCCTCGAATAGAACAGGCCACCCAGCCAGTTGAGGGGCGAGTCGGAGCCGGTCGAAGCCACTCGAACCTCCTGCGATACTTGGACTTGATGCAGTGTCAGATCAGTGGGAACGGCGTCCGCGTAGGACACTGGGTAGGCGGGCCCCAACGGGTTACCAAACGTGCCGAAAAATTCGATGCCCGCTGCATTGGTGGTATCTACCGTGGCCGAGGCCGATCGATCAACATAGGAACTGATGGAAGTGAGGGTCGCGTTGCCCAGCCGGTCCACGAGGTTGAGCGACACGAGATTCAAATCGTCCACCATGGGCTGGCGCAAGAGCTTGCCGTTTTCCAAATTGCCCATGAGCGGCGCTTGTGGATCGGAGTAGAAGTTCTCGCTGTCGTGCAGATTGATGGATTGATGGCTGAAGGACGGTGTGATGCGCAGCGAATCGGTGGGTTCTACGGCAAAGGCCACGCGAAATGCGCGGCTCGCGGAACGGTTGTCATGGTCGTCGATGGCCTCGCCGGTGAAGGGATCCACCCGGTTCACATAGCCGCTTTCATCGCGATACCACACGCTGACGCGGGCGCCGAGGAAGCCATCGACCAGTGGACCGCCCACGGCGGCCCCCAGCTCGAGATTGGCGCCGCCATGATCCGTGCTCGAGAGTTCAGAACGATACAGCTCGCTGTCGGTGGTGGTGCTTGGCTCGTTGGTGACATACCGGATGGCGCCGCCTTCGGCGCCACGACCGAACAGCACGCCCTGCGGTCCGCGCAACACCTCGACCTGCTGCAAATCGAAGGTCACGGGATAAGCATTGCCGAAGGTGGTATGTCCCGTTTGAATAGGCGTGTCGTTCACGTAGATGCCCGTGGTGGCATCGCCTTTGTTGGCATCGATGCCGCGGATGGCGATGTTGGTGAGAATCCCCGGTCCGTACTGTGAGCTGGAGTCGTATTCGATGCCCGTGGTCACGGCGGCAATCCCGCTGATGCCCTGCATCCCAGATGAGTCCAATTGGTCCGGCGTCAACACCGTGATGCTCATGGGCACCGAGCTCAGCATTTGAGTGCGTTTGGTCGCCGTCACCACCACTTCGCTGATCGGGTCATCGGGGACTGCGCCGACGGGGTGTTCGCTGCTGACTGTAGGCTGCGGTAAGGGCGTGGGCGCCAGTGCCCGCACCAGCCGCGGCTGCTCGTAGAGTTTGAGCGTGCGGTCGTTGAGCAGCGTGAACTCGAGGCCTGTGCCTTGCAGAAGCTGTCCGAGGCTGACGATGGCGGATTGGCCGGGCGGCACGGCATGGGACGTTTTGCCCAGCGCCAGCTGCGATACGTACACCAGTTGCAAATGGGTCAATGAGGCGAATGTCGCCAATGCCTGCGGCAGGGGTTCCGCGTCGATGGCCGGCACGGCGCGCGTGGATAGCGAATCGTCGGCCGCCAGCGCGGGCACCGCTTCAACCAATAACAGACATATCACGCACAGCCTGGTTAGCTGGCACAACCAGATCATGCAGTATCCACGGCAAAAAATGACCGGGAGACTCTAATCTGAAGCGAGGGTGCTCCGCCAGGGGTCTGCGCCGTTACTTTGCCCCATAAAGCGGTCGGGCGTTCAAATGGTCGGATCGGGCGAGTGCCTGCTGACGTCGAAGCCGGCGGCCTGGCGATCCACCCGGACGCCGTCCAGCGAGGCGAGAAAAGCGGCAAAAGACTCGGTGTCGGTGGCATCGAACGCGCCGCTGATGGGTAAGTTCCGCAGCGCCGGATCTTCGATGGTGAATGTCACGGAATTATATCGATTGAATTCTTCGGCCACGACGGCCAGCGGACGCTCGTTGAAGACGATTTTTCGCTCGAGCCACGCGGTCGCTTCCCGCAAATCGGTGGGTACCGCCGCGGCCGGAAGTATGCCGCCGACCACCCGGATTTGCTGACCTGCGCTGACCCGCAGGGAGTTGCGCAACGCAGCAGGCGTCGTCGCCCCTTGCACCGATACGGCGATCTGGCCGGTCGTGACGGAAATCAGGGTGCTGTCGGGCTGACGCCAAACATCGAAGCGTGTGCCCACCGCCACCGCATCGGTGGCACCGGCATGCACGCGAAAGTCGCGGTGGGTGTCATGCGCCACTTCGACGGCGATCTCGCCGTGATCGACGTCCACCAAACGCTCCGTCGAGGTAAAGCGCACGCTAACCGCGGTGTCGGTATTCACGTGCAGGGTCGAGCCGTCAGGCAGCGGCCAGACTCCTTGCTGGCCATGGGCTGTTCTATAGGTCTTGATCGAGGTAGATCCGTGGAAGTCGCGAACCATCCAGAAGGTGACCACCCCAAGCAGGCTCGCGCAGGCCGCCGCGGCCGCGCCATAGCGCAAACGCCGTGGCGGAGGCTCGCGAAGAGCTTGGTAGCGGGCCGCAGGGCTCGCGATATCCATCACGCCGCCGGTGGAGTCGTTGCGCGCCAGATTCACCAGCGCTTCCACCGACAGATCGGCATCGGCGCCGCCGCCCGCCAGTTTGCGTTCCACTGCGGCCACGCCCAGATACTCTTCGATGTGAATGGGCGAGGCTTTGAGCCAGGCCAAAAAGTGCGCACGCGCCGTGTCCGACAGAGGCCCGACCCGATGGGCGGCGTACCAGTCGGCTGCCACCTGAGTTATTGCGGAACGAATCAACGGGTCGGATGCTTCCATGCTTATCTCATTCGCGCCATGCGGCGACGGCAATGCGCCAGGGCCAACCCCAGATACTTTTGCACCATGTGCGGCGAAACCTCGAGTCGCTCGGCGATCTCTTGGTAACTGAGCCCATGTTGGTACTTGAGGTGGATGGTGGCGCGGCATTTCGGCGAGAGTTGCGCCAGAACTTCTCGGAGGCGCGCCCCGCGCACGTCCAGATCGAACACTTCCTCGAAACCGGCCGGTCTCGCGAGTTCGTTTTCCACCTGGGACTGATCCAGGTCCAGGGTGGTGCCTTGGCGCCGGTGGAGTACGGATTGTTCGTAGACCAGATTGTTGGCCACCGTGTACAGGTAACCTTCAGGATTGCGAATGGCGTCGGCATCCTTGACCCGCAAAATCCGCAAATACACTTCTTGAACCAGGTCGGCCGCGTCGTGCTTGGTTTTTATACGCCGATGAAAAAACGCCTGCAGGGAGCTGCGGTGCTCCGCAAACAGCCGTTCGACAAAGGTTTTTTTCGGTTCTGACATAGCGGATCGTTACCAAGCGCCAAAGCTACTTATATACCCGTGGACAGACCTATATAGAGTGCTGCGGCTGAAATTCCGTTACCGATAATTGATGGCGAGGCGGCGGCGCACTACTTTAGTGCAAGACTTCGTGGCGGAAAAATTATTTTCAAAAATAGGGGTAGCGGAATTTTGTGCTGAGCACTCTTACTAGGCGGGACCAAGGATAGGGCGCCAAGGAATAGGATTTAATCGCCTTACGTTTTTCTTTACCGCAACAGCGGAGGGTCGGCGCGGTCCCTTTCTACATTGCCGGCAGGCTACACCTGCCGGCAGCCTAGGAATCGGCGCAATAGTGCCTGGTGGGCCGCCGCCCTTACAGGTCCTACTCGTACCCATTCCAGCGCCAAGGCGTCCGAATCATCGGCATGGGGGTCGCTGTGTTGACCCATGCGTTGCAGAAGACGCTGCACCTGATACTCACGCCGTAGGCCCTGGTCCTCCGCCGGCGTCACCGACTCGGTGCGGATTTCCGCCCGAATACACAGCATTCTGAGGGCGGTTTCCTGCGCGGCCAGATCCAAGTTGGCGGCCGAGCGGGCTTTGGCCCAAGTCTCCTTCAACGCTTCCACGCCGCCCTTGGGCCAGCGCTCAACGCCGGCGATGAAGGTGTCGGCAGCCTGCTTCAGTTCTTCGCCCGCGCCCGCGTCGGGTTCGCTCGGGGCGCGCTCGCCTGCGATGACGCAGCCATAGGCCCCGATGAGTCGTGCGGCCTCGAAGAGGTTCAGGAAGGATTGTTCCTTGTCCTGCAAGCGCTGCTGCGCCAAGCGCTCCTGGCAGCGCTTGATGGCCCGCTCGAAGCGCTCGTGCAGTCCCCGTTCGTCGGCCCGCGGCATGTCACCCAGCGCCTCGAAGGCGGTGCGCCACTGCGGGATTTGGGCGACGCCTTCGAGCAGCGCCGATCCTTCGAGCGAAGCCGTTTCTTCGGCCTGTGCGCAGAGAGCTTGGGCCTGCGACTTGTTGGCCTCGAGCGCAGCCGTGTACTCGGAATGGGCCTGTTGGCGTTTCTGATAAACCGCATCGCACTGTTCGCGGAATGCCAGCCAGAGCTGCTGTTCTTGATCGCGGCGCGCGCTACCGATGGCCTTCCATTGTTGCTGCAAGCGCTTCACGCCGTCCACGGCGTCGCGCCCGTCCTCTTTGCCGAGGAGTTCCCGTGCCCGTTGCACCAGCCCCTGCTTGTCAGCGGCGTTTTCGGCGTACCAGGCATCCAGCCGGGTCTGGAGCCGGCCGAGAATGGCGTCGAACTCCTCTTGAATGGCGCGGACCGCACCGCGTTCCACCGGTGCGTGCCCGCGCCACTCGCGCGGCGCCTCGCGCAGGGCGGTCGCTACCGCGCGCCAATCCGGATGTTCGTCGCTGTGGGCAGCTTCAAAGGCTCGCAGGCGCTCGAGTACCTCGCGGCGTTTTTCGACATTGCTCTGGCGCAGCTTGGCCTGCGCCTCGAAATAGTCGCGGCAGGGTTGGTAGGCGGTCTGCGAGGCCTGGCGAAAACGCTGCCAATCGGCCTCGGAATCGCTGGTGACCCCTAAACTAATGGTTTTCCAGTCTTCCTGCAGCTGCCGGATGCGATCGGCCAGTGCCTCGGGGGTTTCGGTGGAGCCGATGAGCCCCTCCATGGCTTCGATCAACTCGAGGCGCTTGGGTGCGACGGCATGTTCCTTCCAGCCTTTGAGCTCGTTGAGCGCGGCGTCCAGCTTTTGTACCTGGGCGGATACGTAGACCGGTAGCGCCGGCAGGGAGGGAAGTTTTTCTTCGATGGCGCGGCGCAGGCCGGCAGCCCGCCCAGTGTTGCCCTCACGCAGGGCGCTGTTCGCCTTGCCGATGAGACCGTTCATTTGGCGCAGCGCCGAGGCTTCGGCCGCCAGTTTGTCGGCGCGGGCCTTGTCGTCGGCCTCGCGTATTTTTGCCGCTTCCGCGCCTGCCTCGGCGGCCGCCTGCGCTGCGACTGCTTGGCTGCGCAGTGCTTCCGCGGCGGCCTCGGCGAGCGCCGCTTCGCGGGCGGCGTGGCGTTCCGCTTGCTGTGCCGCGGCGGCGGCCTGTTCCACAGCCTGCCGTTCGTGCGTCTCGATGACCTCGCGACAGCGGTTCATGGCCAGCGTCACCCGCTGCTGCGCGCCCGCGGCGGCCTGCGCCTCCAGCGTGCGCCATTGGGCTTCGAATTGTCGCAGCGATACCGGGTAGAGCACATCGTAGATGCGGTGGCTGTGCCGCTCGAGGGAGGCGCAGAGCGTGTCGATGGCGCTTTGCAGTTCTGCCTGGCGTGTCTCCTCGGCATGCAGCACATCGCATTTCTGCTTGATGAGCTTATAAACGTTCTTGTCCCGGCCGCGCAGCTGTTTGAGGAGCCGCCGCAGTTCGACCGGATCTTCGATGCGCTGCGCAGCGAACTGGCGCACCTGCGTCGAGGGGCCGTCGGTCACCAGCTGTGCGATGCGCTGCGCGTCGAGGGCGGCGAAGGCTTGCCCAAGGTGAACGGGATCGCTGCACAGACCGGCCACGGAGAGCAGGGCGTCGGTGCTGCCGGTGGCCGCCAGCAGTTCGGCAAAGCCAACGGCGTGCGCATCGATGAGCTGGGCAAGGCGCTCCTGCGCCGCGCGTTCGGTGGGCACGCCCGCGGGGGCTGAATCCTGAGGGGCGGGCCGTTCTGCCGCCACGGGGGCGGCGGGCGCCGTCTGCAAGAAACGCGACAGCGGTTTCATCAATTGAGTTAACCGCATGGGGGGAATGGCCTTTGCTCGAACGGGAAGATCGGCCAATTATAGCGGTTCGGGGGAGTGCCCGTCAGGCGAGCCGGACCTCGACTCCCCGCCGCCGCAGTTCCGACACCACGTCGGGATTGGCGCCGGCATTGGTGATGAGCATGTGCAGCTGCTCGACCCGCGCGATTAGGGAGATGTTTCTTCGCAGGAGTTTGGAGGAGTCGGCAACCACAATGACTTGCCGGGAAATGGCAATCATCTGGGCATTCAAGTGGGCTTCCGGCAGATGCGGCGTCATCACGCCGCGTTCCGGGTCCAAGCCGTCGGCGCCGAGGAACAGGCGATCCGCCTGGAGATTTGCCAACGCCGCTTCAGCCATGTGACCCGAGAGGGAGTTCGACTCCGGCCGCAGAATGCCGCCGGGCATGATGAGGCGCACCGAGGGGACATCCGCCAGCAGCATGGCAATGTTCAGGGCGTTGGTGATGACGTTGATGGATTGCACCTCCAGCCGGCGCAATTGTTTTGCGATCTCGGCGGTGGTGGTGCCTGAGTCCAAGATTATGGTCTCGCCGTCCCTGATGAGGGCTGCCGCGACTTGCGCGATGCGCACCTTTTCGGCGTGATGCCGGGTTTGCTTCACGGTGATGGGTTGATCGTCGTCCTCACGCCGCAACAGCGCCCCTCCGTGGGTGCGCTCCAGTGCACCGGCGGCCTCGAGCGTCGCGAGGTCGGTGCGAATGGTCACCTGCGAGGTCGCGAAGCGGCTGGCAAGATCGTCCACCGTGACCCGCCCCTGGTCGCGCAGGATTTCCAGAATGCGGTGGCGGCGTTCCGCTACCAGCAGTCCGGGCTCAGTCGGTTGAGCGGCCGGATCGTCGGACGATTGGGGTTGATCGGATTGATGCATGAGTGAGGACAATGTTCAGCTCGACGACCCGCGAGACCGTTTAAGCGGGCGTCGCTTCCAGCAATAAGAAACGCTCGAATGTTACCTTGAGCTGATTGCGGCCGCTCGACATCGTGCCCAGATCGCGATCATTGTAATAATCGCGAACCCGGTAGGCGCCGGCACCCAAGCCGCGCAACACGATGTCGCCGTGCCAGGTGCCTGCGTAAAACGCGTAGTACAGGCGGCCGGATTTTTCGACCACATGCGCCTCAGGCTTGTCGAAGCCGATGTCGTACAGCTCCCCGCGATAAATGCCGCGGGGCAACATCGTTTCGTTGTACAGCGAAATCCATTTGCGCCACGTAATTTCTCGCTCGGGCGTCAACAGGAAAGAGTCCTTGGGCTTCGGGTCCACGGGCCAGGTAAATTTGGTGGATACGACGGCGCCCACACCGATGGTGGAGGCGAAGTCATCGCCATGATCGCTCAATTCCACATGATCGCCCGCGAAAGGTGCGCTCGGGCCCATCAAACCTTTCAGTGTTTTTCCCTTGTGGCGCACCTGCCAGGAGGACTCGGGATCCGAGGCCGGCGCCTGATTCATGGCGGGGAAGTTGAAGGCCGAATAGGCGGTGCCGCACGGGCATAATTCAATAACCGCATTGGGATCGATGGCCATCGCGGTCTGGTACATGGCCGCAAAAAAGGTCTGCAAACCCTCGACCGACTCCTCCGGGCGCTCATGGTGATGCGCAGGATTGAAGCACGGCGCGACGTTGTTCAAATGCTGGCCGTCGATCTTGAGTCCCGCGAATCCCCACTGGCCGATGAATTTCTCGACGAGCCGCTGCGTGTATTCGACCGTCTTGGCGTAGCCCGGGCACAGGTAAAAGCTGTTCCACCAGGAAATATTCTCCACTGCGCCATTTTTATCGAGCAGCAGCATGTCGGCATGATCGTGCAGGAAATCGGAGCCCGGCGCGACCGACAACGGCGAGTACCAGAGTCGCGGCTTCAGTCCGCTTGCGCGGATGTCCGATACCAAGTGTTTCACGTCCGCATCGCCGTTCGGATACTTGGCGCGATCGGGAACCCAATCGCCGATCATGGCCTGCCAGCCATCGTCGATGACAGCCCATTCCAGCCCGAGTTCTTTCACTTTGGGTAAGGTGCCTTCGATCAGCGCCGTGGTGCAGGAGCGCTCGTAGCCCCAAGCGCACCAGATGGGTTCGTAGCTCGTGGCGGGCGGCACCGCGGGCTTCAGGCCGCGCTCGGACATGAGGTTGCGGTAGGCGTTCAAGACGGCAAAATAATCGCCGCCGTGAACTGCCACGAAGGTCTCGGGCGTTTCGAAAATCTCGCCGGGCTTGAGGTAGCGTTTTTCGTTGGCGCACACGGCGACGCGGACGGCGCCGCGCTCCGCATGGACGGGCAGCGAGACGCGTCGCGGCGAGGTCTCGACGTGACCGACGGCGATGCCGCCGGCGCGATGCCAGACATCGACGATGGGCGTGCCGCCGCCATAGTCCGAGGCCTCCATGCCGAGAAAATTGTCCTGCTCGAATCCCTGCTCGACCGGCTGCAACCAATCCCGGCGGTCTTCGTATGAGGCACCGGAGTAGCACCAGAAGGCCGGCGTTCGGTCGCCCGAGGCGAGCAGGCGCAAATCGCCGTTGGTCCAACCGCGCAGGGTCAGGATTTCCGCGGTGGTGTTGCGATACGCCGCACGCACCAGCGCGATGCCCGGATGACGTTGATACAGAGTCACGGTCAAGGTTTTCTCGATGCCGCCGGACGATACGCCGGTCAACGCGAGACGGGTGCCGGGCCCGTTGCCGTCGGTGATGTCGCTTTGCACCTGGTGCCGCAGCGGAAAGTCGGTCACATGCCGGCCGTCATCATCCAGCAGGTATTCGCTCGGCCCCCATGAGGTAAGAACGGTCCGGTGCTGGCCAGATAGGCGCATCACTCGCGCGCGTAGCTTTGCATCCCACTCCAAGCGCAGGATGCCGTCCTCGAGCTCCGCCACGGCGGTTGGCGCGGCGTCTCGGTCGAGGCCTTCAGCCGGTAGGAGCCCGTGGCGAAGTACGAGCGCCAGGCCTGCGGCGAGTTGAACGAACTGACGGCGCGATGTTTTCTCGTGATTCATGGTGCGAAATTCATGACGGTTATGGTCCGCCTCTTGACATGTTCGAAAATAATAATAACATCAAACGCAAGAATACGAAAGTAAGTGCCGGGATGTAGATTTCATTTACTTTCGATTTGGTGCTACCGGGATTGCGTAAATAAGCCATTTTAAATGGTATAGGGAGACGAAGCGTGCCGAGTCTGAAGACTACGTTGATTGCCATTTGGCTACCATTCGCCGCAGCAACCGGCGCGCTCGCCGGCGCTGTTGATGAAACCACCGCGACGGAAGCGACGGCCATGGCCAACAGCCCCAGCGCAGTAAATCAGGGCGCTGACCCGGAACTCCAAGAAATCGTCGTCACGGGCCTCAAAGCCAGTCTCGAAAAATCCCTGGATGTGAAGCGCAATGCCACCGTGGTGTTGGACTCCATCAACGCCGAGGAACTGGGCCGCTTTCCGGACTCCGACGTCGCGGACTCCCTCGAGCATCTGCCCGGCATCACCATTGACCGCACCACCGGCGGTGAAGGTCAAAAAGTGACCGTGCGCGGCTTCGGCCCCCAGTACAACATTGTCACGTTGAACAACCGTATCCTCGCCACCGACGATGATGGCCGCGATCTGGCCTTCGACGTGCTGCCCTCCGAAGTGATTTCCGGCGCCGACGTGCTCAAGTCGACGGAGGCTTCCGCGCTCGAAGGCAGCATCGGCGGCACGGTGAATCTGCGTACGGCCAGCCCCTTCGATTCAGTGGGATTTCACGGTGGGGTGCATGCCGAAGGCGACGACAATACGATGTCCAACCTGAAAGGCGACAAGTTCTCGGCCTTCGTGTCGAACACCTTCGCCGATAACACCTTGGGCTTCCTCTTGGGTGGCGTGATTTCAGATAACAAGCTGCGCACCGACTCGTTGAACGCGTACAACCAGAACATCTACGGCCCTGCGTATTACGACCCGGCTGGCACTGGCGCGTCTGCCTATCCGACCTCGGCTACCGCCACCTCCATACCGCTCGTGGCGACGCCCAATAGCATCACCTTCGGATCGATTTACGACGAGAAGAAACGTGAGGCGCTGTCCGGCAGTTTGGAATGGCGCCCCAGCGACTCGTTCAAGATCGTCGCGGACGGACTCTGGACTCACCTGCAGGATCCGCAGGTGGGCTACAACCAGTCGTATTATTTCCCGTACACCACCGACCAGAATGGCAATCCGACCTTTTCCAATCCCACCATTCAAAACGGGCTGATCACCGCGGTGACTTCGAACAACTTCACGCCCGAGATCGTCAACAACACCACGAACCGCAACGTCGTCACGACGTTGGAGGGACTCAAGGCGACCTGGGAGCCGACTGACCACCTGAGCTTCACTGTCGATGGCTATCACTCGGCGGCGGACCGGCCCGAAGGCGGCGAAGATACCTTCGTGACCGCGGGTTTGGTGTCACAGACGCCGTATGCGGTGGACATCATCAATATGTCGGACAACCCGCATGCTCTGCCCAGCTTGAACGTGGTGATTCCTCCCAGCCAGCTCGGGCTCACCGCTTGTCCCACGGGCAGCGCGAGCAAGACGAACGCGGGCTATTGTTCCTACACAGCACTGATGAACTCGGGCTTTCTCGACAACAATAATTACTGGTCGACGCACTATGACGGCCTCAACGGCTATTCGGTGCACGATCAGATCAACGCCATCAACTTGGATGGCGCGTGGACGGCCGATATGGGCATTTTCAATAAACTGCTGTTCGGCGTGGGCGAGAGCCATCGCGAGAAGATGCGCACGGATATCAGCAACGATTGGACCAACGGCTCTGGCCAGTATGGAGACCTGTACGAGACCGCCGGGTGTCCGGTGCAATGCAGCGCATACACATTCGGGTCGCAGGGTGCCAGCGTCATTTCATTCACCAGCCCGTCCAATTTCATGCAGGGAGCGGGCGGCTCCTACCCGATGGTTTTGCCGAAGTTGAATGCCGCCCAGCTCTTGACGTTCATGAAGAGCTTGAACGGTCTGGCGAATCCCTTCTTCTGCAGCACCCTGCCGTGCTCCCAGCCGTTCGACTTCTCGCAGACGCTGCCGCAGGTGAATCCCTTCAACTCCTACGACGTGACCGAGAAGACGACCTCGTTCTACGTCGAGGGCACGTTCGCGGGCCCCAACTGGTCCGGCAACTTGGGCGTAAGGGTCATACACACCTCCACAGGGGCCCTGACCGCGGAGTCCGTGCCCACGTATTTGTGGACGCCGTCGGCTGCCAACGCGACGCAGACCTACAACGTGGGATATAGCACCTCCACTGCGTTCAGTCAGGATGCCTCGTACACCATGGCACTGCCTTCCCTTAACTTGAGCTATTGGCTCATGCCCGACCAGCTGCAGCTGCGCGCCGCGTTGGCGGAGACCATGTCGCGTCCCGACCTCAATCAGCTCGCGCCGAATTCGACCAACCAGGCCATCAACGGCACGGCGGAAATCGATTACACCGGAACCGCGGGGCTGAAGCCCATCAAGGCCGATGCCGCCGACCTCTCGGTCGAGTGGTACTACGCGCCGCACTCCGCATTGAACGGCGCCTTCTTTTACAAAAAGGTCAAAGACGATATTTACACCGCCTACACGACCAACGTGAACCTGGGCACCCTGGAATACGTTGGTGGACCGCCGGGGACCGCGGGGGTGACGGGAACCCCGTATCCCTGGACCATCACTGCACCGGCCAATGGCGCCAAATCCATTTACACCGGCGTCGAGCTTTCCTGGCAGCATTTTCTCGCGAACGGCCTTGGCACCCACATGCAGGTCACGCATACCTGGAGCAAAGGCTACGATCAATTCGGCAATCCCACAGGCCCGGTCAATGCCGCTCCGCCCACCACGGCATCGATCAGCCTGATCTACGACAAGGGGCCGTTCAGCGCCGACGTGAACTGGGACTGGACTGCCCGCTATGTCTACGCCTGTTCGGAATGCACCGAGGTTCCGGGCTGGCCGGCCATCGCGGATCCCTTCTCGTGGGTGACCGCGAGCGCACACTACAAGATCTATAAAGGATTCGAAGTGTATGTCGAGGGCAAGAACCTGACGGATGCCGTCGCCAGGACCTATCTCAACGGCAACCCGCTGTTGCCATGGGCGCCCGGCCAGTCGATTGGTCAGAGCGCGAGCGGCGTGGGCGCCGGCTATAGCGCGTATGGGCGCAGCTTCGTGTTCGGAGCCTCGTACCGGTTCTAACATGAAGAAACCCTGGCTCATATACGCATTGGTCACCACGGGCTTCTGGGGAGTCTGGGGCGCGTTCGCGGAGTTCCCGACGCGCCACGGCTTTCCCGAAACCCTGGTGTACGTGGTGTGGGCGCTCACCATGATTCCGCCGGCGCTGTACGCCATGCGGCGTGTCGGCTGGCGCATCATGCGTGACTCGAAGTCCATTCTGCTGGGGTCGCTCATCGGGTTCACGGGTGCGGGCGGCCAGATGCTGCTGTTTCACGCGGTGCACACCGGCCCCACCTACCTGATTTTTCCCATTATCGCTTTGTCACCGGTGGTGACCATCGCGTTGTCCATGGTGTTTCTCAAGGAAAGAGTGAGCAAGGTCGGCGCGATTGGCGTGGTATTGGCGCTGATTGCACTGCCCCTATTCAATTACTCGCCGGCCGGCGATGTTGACGCGGCAGCGGCGGGAGCCGGCGGCCTGCAGGCTGTCACCTGGTTCGTGTATGCCTTGATCATTCTTCTGGCCTGGGGCGTGCAGGGCTATTTCATGAAGCTCGCGAACGGCTCCATGGATGCGGAGAACATTTTTTTCTACATGACGCTCACGAGTCTTGTGCTGATTCCGGTGGCGTTATGGATGACCGACTTTTCGGTGCCCATCGAATACGGTTGGCAGGGGCCCGGGCTTGCCGCCATCACGCAAATCTTGAACGCCGTCGGTGCGCTTACCCTGGTGTATGCGTTTCGCTATGGTCGCGCCCTGGTGGTGGCGCCCCTCGCTAACGCCGGTGCGCCCATGATCACGGCCGTCATTTCCATGATCGTGCTCGGTGCCACGCCGAACTCCGTCACTGTCGTTGCGATCGTGCTGGCCTCCCTCGCCGCGGCGCTCTTAGCCATCGAGCCTGAAGAAAAACTCATCGAGCAACCCGTATGAACGCGATGTTGGATCTCGTCCGCCGTCACAAGTCCGGGGAGACGGTCGGAATTTACTCGGTATGCTCGGCGCATCCCGTGGGTGTAGAGGCCGCGCTGCGTCTCGCGCATCGCGCCGGCACCGTGGCGCTCATCGAGGCCACCTCGAATCAAGTGAATCAGGATGGCGGCTACACCGGCATGCGCCCCGCCGCCTTTCGCGAGCGCGTGCTCGCCCTCGCGACCTCCGTCGGCTTGCCGCACGACCGCGTGGTGCTGGGCGGCGACCATCTCGGCCCCAACGCCTGGCAGAAGCTGCCCGCAGCGACCGCCTTGGAGAAGGCGGGCGTCATGGTTGCTGAATACGTGACCGCGGGATTTCGCAAAATCCACCTCGACTGTTCCATGTCTTGCGCAGGCGATGCGCGGGCCCTGGGTGACGAGGTGATTGCGGAGCGCAACGCGGCTCTCTGTGAAATTACCGAGGCCGCCTGGCGCAGCGCCGGGGGCGAACCGCCCGGCTACATCATCGGCTCGGAGGTGCCGGTTCCCGGCGGCGCACATGAGACTCTCGAGGGCCTGAGCGTCACGACCCCCGATGCGGCGGCCGCCACCATCGAGGCGCATCGCAAGGCGTTTGCACGCCACCGTGTCGACGCGGCTTGGAGCCGAGTCATGGGGCTCGTGGTGCAGCCCGGTGTCGAGTTCGACCACCACCAAGTCATCGACTACGTTCCCTCGAAGGCCGTGGCGCTCTCCCGCAGCATCGAATCCGTGCCCGGCTTGGTGTTCGAGGCGCATTCCACGGATTACCAAACGCCCACCGCCCTCGATGCACTGGTGCGGGATCACTTCGCCATCCTGAAAGTGGGCCCCGGTGTGACGTTCGCATTGCGCGAAGCGTTCTGGGCGCTCTCCGACATCGGGGCCGAATTGGATCTCATGCCCGGCGAGTCCCTCAAGGACACCATGCTAGCGGAGATGAGGCGCGATTCCCGCTATTGGAGCGGCTATTACCCGGAACGCGACCGGCAAGAGTTTGATTTGCAATTCAGCTTGAGCGATCGCATCCGTTATTACTGGACCGCGCCGGTGGTCGAACGTGCCTGCGCGCAACTTTTGGAGGGCCTCGCGGCCCGAGGTATTCCCCTCACGCTCATCAGCCAGTACCTGCCCGCGCAGTACGCCGCGATTCGCGAGGGGCGATTGAAGAACGATCCGCGTGAACTCGTGCTCGACGGCGTCGAGCAGGTTCTGCGCCACTACGACCGAGCATGCCGGCCGTCCGCAGCCGTCATCGATTAAGGACGAGAATGAACTACCTAGGATACCCGCAGGCCGCGCTGGAAGCGGCGGGCGGAATTTGCACTGCGCGCGAAATCGCGCAGCAGCCCGCTGTGTGGGTCAAGATCGAACGTGGCGTGACGGGCGAGGCCGCCGCGCTGCGCGCATTTTTGGATCCACTGCTCGCGCGCCCGGACCTGCGCATCATCTTGACGGGGGCCGGCACGTCGGCCTTCGTCGGTGAGTGTCTGGCACCCGCCTTGAAGCGGCGAACCCAGCGTCGGGTGGATGCGGTGGCCACCACGGATCTCGTCGGATCTCCCGATACATGGCTGGAGCCCAAGGTCCCGACGTTGCTGGTGTCCTTCGCGCGCTCGGGCAATAGTCCCGAGAGCGTGGCCGCAGTCGCCATCGCCGAGAAGGGCGTACCAGATTGTCATCATCTCATCGTCACCTGTAATGCCGAGGGAAGCTTGTACCGGCAGAGGCAACGGCTGCGCAACTCGCATGCGGTGCTCTTGCCCGAGGAGACCAATGACCGAGGTTTCGCCATGACCTCGAGCTTCACCGGCATGATGCTGGCTGCTTCGTTGGCATTCGATTTGTCTCCCCAGGATCGCCCGGCCGAAATCGCCGACTCGGCCAGCCACGTGCTCGAGACGGGACTGCCGTTGCTCCAAAACCTGGTGCGGTCGGGCTTCGAGCGGGTGGTGTATCTGGGCAGTGATGCCTTCAAAGGCCTGGCGCGCGAAGCCGCGCTCAAATTGCTCGAACTCAGCGACGGCAACGTTGTGGCGCTCGCCGAAACCCCATTGGGCTTTCGCCACGGCCCGAAGACCATCGTCAATGCTCGGACACTGGTCGTGGTCCTGTTGGGCAGCGACGCCTACACCCGCCGCTATGACCTCGATCTGCTCAACGAGCTCCGCAGCGATGGCGTGGCGGGCAGGGTGCTGGCATTGACCGCGCGGCCGCTGGTTGTGCCGCATCCGGATGACATCGTGCTGTCCTTGGGGCCCGGCCCAGTCTCCGATCTGGCGTTATGTTTGCCGTATGTGATGTTCGCGCAAGCGTTTGCTTTCCTGCAGTCCCTCGCGCTTGGGCTGCGTCCCGACGTACCTAATGTCGGCGGTACGGTCAGTCGCGTGGTCCGCGGCGTCACCATTTATCCCTGGGACGCGGCCGGTCCCGCATGAAGACCTATCTCGGCGTCGACGGCGGAGGCACCAAAACCGATTTTCTATTGATCGACGAATCCGGTCGGCTACTCGCCAGACAGCGCGCGGGGTCGGCATATTATCTGGAGACCGGCGTCGACGGCCTGCGGACGCTACTGGCCAATGGGATTGCCGCGACGCTCGCCGCAGGATCGGTCACCGCGGACACCCTGGAATTCGCCTTTTTCGGGCTGCCTGCCCATGGCGAGGACAGCAAGCTGCTGAGTGTTCTCGATGCGGCAGCTTCACCCACGCTGTCGAGCGAGCATTACCGCTGCGGCAACGACATGGTGTGCGGTTGGGCCGGCGCCCTGGCGGGCCGCGACGGCATCAACATCGTGGCGGGCACGGGATCCATCGCCTATGGAGAACACGCCGGGCGCACCGCGCGCGGCGGCGGCTGGGGCGAACTCTTCAGCGATGAAGGCTCGGCGTACTGGCTCGCACGCGAAGGGCTGAGTGTCTTCTCGCGCATGAGCGATGGCCGAGCGGCGAAGGGCCCCCTGTATGAGGCGCTGCGCGCTCACTTCAAGCTCGACGATGATTTGGACATTTGCGCCGCCGTGTATGGGCCGCCCGCGATGACGCGAAGCGCCATCGCAGCACTGGCGCAGGTGGTGGCGCAGGCCGCGCGTGCGGGCGACGAGAAGGCGAGGGGGCTGTTTCATGCCGCCGCCCTGGAACTCGCCGCCATAGTCGATGCGGTGCGCGACCGATTGAGCGTGCCAAGCGACCTTGCACTTCCCGTGTCCTACTCGGGCGGGATGTTTCATTTCGCCGATTTGCTCATGGAGCCCTTTCGATCGTCCTTGAGCGGCAGCGGCCGAAGCTATGAATTCACCGCTCCCCTGTTGTCGCCGGGCGCGGGTGCGGTGTTGTATGCGGCGAGACTGAGCGGCACTCCGTTGAGCCCGCCGGCCATTGCCGAGCTGGCGCGGCAGTTGGGAACAGGGAGCATTGACCAGTGATGACCAGGAACGCGGGTCTTCGAGCGTGCGCCACCCTAATGATCGGCGCCATCCTTTTGTGGCCTGCGACGGCTCCGGCGGTCCCCGCGGATGGCGCGACCGAGACATACACGGCCGACGACTTCACGCGAGTGCACAAGTTCGACGCGCACGTCCACGCGAATACCGATGATCACATTTTCCTCGACGTCGCGAACCAGGACGGATTCGAGATTTTGTCCATCAATGTCGACTATCCGGATTTTCCGACCCTCGATATTCAGGCGCGCGTCGCGCACGAGCTGCAAGCCGCGGATCCCGCGCACTTTCATTTCGCGACCACGTTTACCATGAGGGGTTTCGGCGGTCCGACTTGGACCCAGGACACGAACCAATCCATTGATGCCGAAATCAAACGCGGTGCGCTGGCCGTCAAGGTGTGGAAGAACATCGGGATGGTCGAACGGAATGCGGCTGGCCAGCTCATTATGCTCGACGACCCGGGCTTCAATGGCGTGATGGCGCATCTCGAGGCGCGTCATATACCGCTGATTGCGCATCAAGCCGAGCCCTATAATTGTTGGCTGCCGCTGGACAAGATGACCACGGAGAACGACCGCAGCTATTTCCGCGACCATCCGGAATATCACATGTACCAGCATCCGGAGATGCCTGCGTATGAAACGCTCATGGCCGCGCGCGATCGCTTCGTGGCGCATCATCCCGCGCTGGTCTTCGACGGTGCTCACATGGCGAGCCTGGAATGGAGTGTTAACAGATTGGCCGCATTCTTGGACGCCTATCCGAATGCCGTTGTCGATCTCGCGGCGCGCATGACTCAGGTGCAGTACCAATCGAACGCCCACTACGACAAGGTGCGACGGTTCTTCATCAAATATCAGGACCGTATTTTGTACGGCACGGATTTGACCGAGAACCCGCCCTCTGCTACTGAAAGGGCCCAGAATCCCCCCGTCGAATCGGACGATTTTCACCGCGAGGCCGATTCATTCTGGCGGTCGGATTGGATTTACCTCGCGACGAGCGGCGTGCAGCACATCGATGCCATCGAGGCGAACGCCAAGGGTCTGGCGCTGCCCAAAGCCGTCATCGATAAGATCTACTACTCGAATGCAAAGAGGACGTTCAAGCCCATCGGGCAGTGAATCGGTTTCTTGGGCGATGACTTCGGCCTGTCGATCGGGTGAACTTGCAAGCCCCTGCGGCTCGTGATAAATCCGTATTCATCATGGTATTTGCAATTAAAGCCGAGATTGCCGATCCGCGTGCAAGGACGTACACCTTCACCGCGCAAAAGACGATGTATGGTGGAAAGCTGATCGCCAAAGGCGACACGATTTTCATATTTTCGAGCGAAAACGAGGGCGGCCAAGGACTCCTGGCGCGCGGCATTGTCACTTACGCCAAATCCGTGCCGAAAAAGCGCGGCATCGCGCGTCAAACACCTCGTGTGAGCGTCACTGTCAAACGCACAGCGCTCGCCAAGCGAGCTATGGGCCGCAGCGAGCTCAAGCAGCTCACCGACTGGAACGACGGCCAGCCGGGGACCGAGCTCAATTTTAAGTTCTACCGCCAGGCCACCAACAAGATCGTCGGCGTCTCGGATGGGACGGCGACGTTCCTTGCAAAATGTTTTTAACGATGAAGCGTACTTAAGATATCGCTCCACCATTCGCAGTCATCGTTGGCTTGCCATGAGGCAGACCGTGGCGTTATCTTGGGATTTCAAAAATCTGTTGGTGGACGTATGGACGCGATGGACTGCTTGAAATGCCTCGTCAACGACTGAATGTCACAGCCTGACCCTCTCGCCCCGATCCCATGCCCAAATTGCCTGCAACCCATGCAGGCAAAGGATCTTGAAACCCATGCGCATGGCGCGGTGCGGGTGGATCTTTGCTTTGCGTGCGCGGGGCTCTGGTTCGATCCCATGGAAAGCGTGCAGCTCGCACCTGCCGCCGTCATCGAATTGTTCAAGGACATTTACGCACACCGAGCAGGGGCGAAAACGCCCGTGGCCCAAAGATTGAATTGCCCCCGCTGTACGGCCGTCTTGGCGCTAAGCCAGGACTTGTGCAAAACCGGCCGATTTTCCTATTTCCGGTGCGAGCGCGGCGATGGGCGCTTCACGCCCTTCTTTCAGTTCCTGCGCGAGAAGCAGTTCGTGCGTACACCGACGGCAACGGAACTGCAGCAGGTCCGGCTCCAGGTGCGCCAGATCTCCTGTTCCCAGTGCGGCGCGCCCATCGATCTCGAGCATGAGGAGCAATGCAAGTACTGCCATGCTGCCGTCGCCTTCTTGGACCCAAACGCCGTCGAGAAGGCGATGCGAATGTATGCGGACAAGGATCAACACCGCGCCCCAAGCCCCAGCCCCGAGGCCTTCGCGGCGGCGTTGCGGGGCACCGCCGCGCGCCCCCCGGCCGGCCAGTCGGGGTCGCAGACCGTTCGTCTCGGGGAGCGGCTGTTGATGGCCGGCAGAGATCCTGGGGTCCCCAGTCCTACGGATTTAGCGGTGGATCTCGTCGGATGGGGAATCTTGGCTATCGGCCAGCTGTTCGAGGGGCACTGAGCTAAATCGCTCCGGACGCTACGAGGTTACATCCCCTCCGATGCGCCGACATTCATTCGCCGGTGGCGGCCTCGTCAGGCGGCTCCGGGCCGAGGGCGTGTGAAAACGTGGTGTCGGTTGTAGAATGCGTCAACGCGTTCAAGACAAGCATGCGGAGGACATCTTGGAGAGCATCGGTCAAGCGGGGGAGAAATGCCCGTTCGAATTCAATTTCGATCCAAAGACTTTTAAGCCGGGTGATCTCATCTCCTATCGCATTCCGGAGCGATTCGGAGAGATGCCCTTTGTGGGCACGATCTTGACCGTGTTCGAAGGCCACGTCGAGATCTCTCCGAATGACCCCACCGATCCTGATCGCCGGATGCGCGGTACGCGCGAGAGTCGCCCCGTGGTGAGCGCCGCGGCCGCGCTTGATTGAGGCGCACCTCGAACACAGCGGACGCTAGCAGCCACGAAAGCCGATCTCCCGTTCGTTGCTCGAAAGACCCCTGATGGGGAATGAGGATGAGAGGGACGGCGGCGTTTCGGAGGGCTAAGTCCAGCGTCTGTTCGAAGTGCTTTCGGTCGCCATTGCGGCCCAGCGTCTCCAAAAACCGATACTGCTGGGGATCCTGGGCTTTGAAAGCTTGAAGTGACTGTCGGATGAATGAAGCATAGGTGGAATTCTTCGCGTTCTGGTCCGCGGAATTACTCATGGATTCGTGATATTTGACGGCCAACCACACGTTTTGAACCGACGAGGCGTCCGCGGTCCCGCTGCAGACGGGTGCCAACGCGTACAAGTCAAAATTCAGTGTCTGGTTGGATTTACCCGAGGTGCTAACAACGGCATGGCTCGCCGGCTGCTCGATACGGACGCAAAGGTGATCGGCGATGTAGAACTTGGCGCGGGGGCTTCTGGCAATTAGGGCAGAGTCCGTCACGTGAATGAGTCCGCCCGTTGCCGTGGAGGTATCCCTGAGCGACTAGCGCTGGAATCGCGACGACGGCGATGGCGGCGAGATAGTAGAAGCTCGGAAGATTGCTGCGCTTTGCGTGGATCTGCAATAGCCGCAAGTGTGGGCGCATCAAAATGATTACGAGAACAACCGCCAAGCCGCACGGTAGCCACAGGTTGGCGACGGACTCATCAAGCGGTATGAGTCCGGTCTTGGCAACGCACAGCCAATTGAGGAGGGAATACGCCGCCGTAAAACCGGCAGATAAGTAAACCATTGGCAGGAAGAGCCTGCGAATCCGCAGCGCAACGAAACGGCGAGTCATGAGGTCATCACGAAGCCCCAAGTTGCTCCTCATTTACGCTCCATACTGCTGCCAATAGGCCGCCGCGAGCGCGCGCGCGCCCGCAGAAATGTTGGCGGCCGCCAGGCCTGCCGTCGTCTGCTGCATCCACTGCACGCTGAAGCCGTTTCCATCGCATCCGTTGAGCTGCAGCGAGGCGTGCATGACAGTCCATGCCGTCACCTCGTCGGGTTCTATTTGGCTCGCGGCAAGATGCGGTCCGATTGCCAGCAACCCGTCGATGCTGACGCGCTGTGCCGCTTCGCGAGCATGCGTCACCGTCGGAACGCCCGTGTCTTTCGAGAGCTCCTGCAGCCATCTGATATTGTGCGCATCCAGGCTCTGAACTCGCCGACGCAGATCCAAATCATGGGGGTTCGCCAGAAGAGCCCTGCGCTCCCGCTGATCGTCGTCCGTGCGCTGTTTCAACTGGCGTCGCAAATCCGGCATCGTGAAGCTTCGCGTTTGATCCCTAAGCTCCATTTGCGCCGGCAGCTGCTCACGATGTGCCTGCCGCCACGCCGCCGCGCCTGGACAAGTCGTCGCCAATGGCCTCCCCTCATCGCCCGCCAGAATGCTGGAGGTCCGCAACGTAAGTAGCACAACTATGGTTAAGGCGAAAAGTGCATTCATTGCCCCGGCGCCCTAGGCCACCACGATCACGTCGAGCCAACACGGCGCCTGCTGCTTCGCCTGATCCTCTGTCTCCGCCGGAAACTCGAAATCTCTATAGACATCCTCGAGCTCGACGTCCTCGCTGCTGCACGTCGGGACTCGCGAGGTAGGGTCGGCATAGATCGCGAGCGCCCGCTCTGCTAGCGCTCGAGCCCGCTCGAGCGAGGTTAATGTATCGAAGCTCAATTCAACGCGATGCGTCTCGTTGCAAACAGGCAGGGTCACCAGGATCGATTGCTTGAACTCCGGCGGGTCGCAGCTCCAGTTGGAGTCGTCTCGCTCGCACAACATGACCCACCATTGCTGTACGCCTTCAGGCGTCCGTACCTTCGATGTCTCGAGGCCCAGCCGCGCAAAATCGGGGTTCCAACAGGCGCCGGTGGCTACAAGGTTACCGCCCGCCGCGATCCAGCGACCAACTCGCCGACAATACACCGGCCGCAACATCGGATGAGACGCGCATCGTCCGACATCGATCGGGGGCTAGGTCCCGACGATTGCCTTGAATCAATCTCAAAACTTGACCAAAACACCCGCACCGTACACCACTTCGCGTGTGCGAAGATCCGGGAACCAGTCGCCTGCGCTGCACTGTCCAGTGGTGGCATTCGAGCCGCCTCCAACGCAGCTAGTCGGCGAGCCATTGTTGCCGCCGGGCGGCGTGACGCCACCCGATCCCGACCAATAGGGCACATCAGAGTGCCGGTAGGTTGCTTCGGTCCACCAAGTAATCCAATCCTTGGGCATGAACTGGAAATTGAGTTGGGAGTCCCACTGAAAGAGCTTCTGTCCAGGGGCTTGGGTGAAATAGGGCGATCCGGTGGCCGCCGTGGCACCATTGATAGGTGGGGTCAGCGCGAGGTAACGACCCGGATTATTCATGAAACCGCCGCCGACCGTCACCGCGTACAGGTCGTCGTGGAACCAAGTACGGTCGTACAACATCATGCCAAGGAAGCTCTCCTTGTTTTTCCCACTGGAACAGGTGACGCCGCCACCATATTCGCAGCCGATGTCGACGGTGTAGCTGAACGCCATTTTCGACACGCCGTCGCCGCCTTTGCCTCGTGCGTCGTAATACTTGACCTCGATGCTATCGTCTTCGTGAATCCGCTTCACCCTCGACCAATCCACAGGTCCTCCGGCACCCACATAGGAACCAACTGACGCATACGGATTACCACCGTTTTGCGGCTGGCAAAGCGAGTCCGTGGTTCCGTTGGATCCGCTGGTGTTGTTCGACTGACAGCTCAAGTTGTCCTGGCCGATTGAATAGCTGTTGAAAACGAGTTTGAGTGAGTCGTTAGGCATCCAGAGAATCTGCCCGCCAACACCTGGCTTGCTGTTGAACTTGGCGTAGCTCTGCCAGCCGTTGATCAGCCAGGGCTCAATTTTCAGATTTTGAGTCGGCCACCACTGAACCCTCAATCCGTTGAAGAACCAGGGGGTGTTGGATGACACAAATGACGGTTGGTAGGTCCAATTGTCATAGTTGTAATAGCTGAAAAGCCCTATGTACGAGACGAACACTCCCAAGTCGACGTTGAGGCCATGATTGACATCGAAATGATACCCGGCATTCGCCTCCGAAAAATATCGATAGGCGTCATCGAGATCCCATTGACCCACTGCCGAGCTCGCATCGTTTCTGGGAGTCGTGGTCGCAAACATGCCGAACATCGAGAGAAATCTTGCCCTTACGTTGTCCCAATGGAAGTCACCACCAAAGCTGACTTGCTCGATCTGGAACTCCCCGGACCGAAATTCTTCGGTTGAGCCGACGATGGTATGGTCGACTGGATGGTTGCCGCTTTGTATGTAGTTCATATCCAGTCGGATTTCCGGCGTGAAGAACTTCGTATCGAATATCGGCGTGTGCTCTCGTGATGTGCCGTTCATCCAGCCCACGTAGCCGATGTCTGCCCAGGGGGTCATGGTATCGACGTCGGGAGCCGGATCGGGCGCTTGCAGTGCCTCCGGTATCGTCGGGCTCAGCACAGCACGCGGCAGGGAATTCCCCGACGATGCCGATGCAAGCTCGGGAGCCGAAGTCTGGAACGAGACGCCGGCGCTCACCAGCACGTCGCGACGGGTCGCTTTGCGCGAAGCTACTTCGATGCTCGGGACCATCGTGTCAGGGACGCCATCGACGGCGATGGTCAGCGACCACGAACCCGGCGGAACGTCGGCAAATGAATAAATACCATCGCTACCCGATACGGTGGAGCGAATGCTGCCGTCCTGGGAAATGGCCGTCACGGTCGCGCCGCTGAGGGGCGCTTTCGATTGATTGCTCACGATGCCGACAAGGCTTCCGCGCGCTTGCGCCGCGGCCACAGTTCTTGCCTCTTGGGCCAGCGCGCCGGATGCCCCAACCGTGATCCACGTGAGTGCAATGAGGACAGTGCGCAGGAGTGCCGATGGGTAAGTTTTCATGATCGTCAGTCTTCTCTTGGAGGATTTGAGCCGGTGCATGTGAATGATGGTTCTTAGGCATATTCACGGCATTGGCGAAATGCCGGCCAAGGTATAGAACACGGTGTTAAGAGGCCGTTAAAATAACTGACACTTTTCTAAAAATATTGGCTGTTGATGCGGTTTTTACACGGGGTATGCCTCTTCATGTCGATATGTTTACGCGGTCGGGGATACGCTATTTCCATGGCAGTGCGCCGGGCGTGATTAAGCCGTGAGCAATCGCTGCCTTGATTCCCTATCGAGCGGGGCGCCTAATCGCAGCGCTCAGGGCTAGGCGCTTCTACGCGCGCCAGCCGCCCCAGACGATGATGCTCATGCCCGTCAGGGCGACGAGCGCGCCAGTCACATCCCAGCGCGTCAGCGGCACGCCGTCAATCCGCCAGAGCCACAAGAGCGCAACCGCAATGTAGACGCCTCCATAAGCCGCATAAACACGGCCTGCGGCGGCGGGGTGCAGCGAGAGCAGCCAGGCGAAAAAGGCAAGACTGATCAT
>Ga0302314_10001315_pt1 | contig 46415 bp, 33 predicted proteins | sample III_Palsa_N2_3_FD_200533 | JGI IMG/M metagenome (GOLD analysis project Ga0302314, IMG submission 200533) | Peat permafrost microbial communities from Stordalen Mire near Abisko, Sweden - III_Palsa_N2_3 | ecosystem: Environmental > Terrestrial > Soil > Palsa > Peat permafrost | place: Sweden...
CTTGTTGACCGGCGGCTGACAGCCGTGCGGTTCGAGTGACCAACGGGGTGGAATTCAAGACAGAAAATATTCCTCCTGCGTTTTCCGCGGCGTCCGGGCCGGGGCCCGTCGGTAACCAGTATCGGATCAGCGCCGGTCCCGGTCACGTTGACGACACAGCGGGCACCACGCCTCCGACCGCGCCGGCGGCGGCGGGTCGCCGATAGGCGCCGGCGTTGGGTCATAAGGCTGGGGTGTGGGGGTTTCCATGTCCAATCTCCTCGGGCGCTTGACACAATACGTCCCATTGTCGCAGGGCAGCGTGCTCCGCCGTGTCTGACAGGAGCGCGACCCGCGCTGCTGAATGTCCTACAGCGGCCTGGCGGCGGGCATCTGACCCTAACGGGGCGATATGTCAGCGGTTTACAGGGGCGAAATGAAACAGTCGTCTGACACAGACATGGCACTGGCAGGACTGTGAACCGCGGCTCCGCCGGACCATGGTGGGACCATGGGCAAATCGCATCCGGGCCCGGGCGGCCAGCCGGCGCCCAAGGGCAGGTTCACGCTGGGCTTTAAGCCGCTGTGGCAGCTGCTGCGCCGGACCGTGATCGAGTGCGATCGGCACGAGACCATTCGCCTGGGCGCATCACTGGGCTTCTATGCGGTGTTGTCGCTGGCGCCGCTGGTGATCCTGGCCATCGCACTGGTCGGCTCAATAGTCGGTATGCAGGCGGCCCGGGAGCAGTTGCTGTTGCAGTTCCAGGAGCTGTTGGGGCCGGTAGGTGCCGGCGCCATACGCGATATGATCGCGCATGCGCAACGGGTGCAGCCGACCTCGATTGCGTCGGCGCTCGGGCTGCTGACGCTGATATTCGGTGCCTCGCAGATCTTCTCCGAGCTGCAATCGGCAATGAACAAGATCTGGGAGGTGGACGCCGCCCGCACCGCCGGAATTCTTGCGCTCGTCAGGCGGCGGTTTTTCTCCTTCGGGCTGGTTCTGGCGATAGGCTTGCTGCTGCTGGTATCGCTGATGGTGAGCGCCGCTCTGGCCGCGGTGGGTAAATTCATGGGCGGAGCGCTGCCGCTGCCGGAATGGATGCTGCAATCGCTGGACTTCCTATTGTCCGTAGCCGGCACTTCGGCTTTGTTTGCCCTCATTTTCCACTATATCCCGGACGCGCCCACCGATTGGCGCCACTCATGGGTCGGAGGCCTGATCACCGCCGGCCTGTTCAGCCTTGGAAAAACCCTGATCGGCCTGTACCTGGGAAAGGCCGGCATCGGATCGGCCTACGGTGAAGCCGGATCGCTGGTGGTGGTGGTGGTGTGGGTGTATTACTCATCGCAGATTTTCTTCTTCGGCGCCGAGCTGACCCACGTTATGTCGCAGCACAGGCCGGCCCCTAAGCTCAACACCACGAACCTCAGCCGCCGCTCAAAATTGGCAGGCGCACGCGCATTACATCGGGCCAGCGGCCAGCACTGAGCAATTGTCTACTTGGGCGGCGACTGCGGCGACTGCGGCGACTGCGGCGGCGGAGGCTGCTGGACCTTGTCCTGCGTTTCCTCGGTCAGCCCGGCGCAGTCGGCGTCTTTGGCGAGCCCGGGATCGATAAACGCGAGCACGGCGGCTACCGGCGTTGCGATGGCTGCCAGTCCTGCCGCCACCGCGCCTTGCTTGATCAGTGCCGGGGTCGAAAGGCTGACGCTCGGGTGGCGCAGGGTGCCACGAATATTGATCGGTGCGCGCAGCCGGTCGAAGCGGAATTTCTTGGGCTGGCCCTTCAGATTCAGATCCAGCTTCTCGTCCCCCAGGGTAATGCGTCCGTCGCCAGTAACCAGAACATTGGTGGTGTCGAATACCAGGCGTTGCGCCTCGGCATCGCCATCCTTGAGCTCAAAGGCGATGATCCCGCAACGGATCGCGATGCTCTCGTCGTTCTTTCCGAGCAGCAGTCCCAGGCCGCGCACCACATCGATCCCGGCCAGTTCGGCGAACGCCGCGCGCATATCGCCGTGCGGAAGCACGACACTGATGGTGCCGCTGGCATCGGCGGCAATCGCGTGCATGGAATTGCCGTGACCTTCCACTCGTAACCGCCCCTGCATGACGCCCTGCACCGGCGGTGGGCTTGACGACTTACTCGACTTGAATTGATTCAGTTGGATGTCGCTCAGCCGGATGTCGAGGTTGGTATCGGGCACGCCGCCGCTGGTGTCCAGGCGGATCTGTCCGGCGAGCTTGCCGGCCGGCATCTGGAAATCGACCGGGTCGATCGTCAGCACTCCGTGGTCGAGTTTTAGCTTGAACGAGACGTTCTGGAATGGAATTTTCTGCGTCTGCACCGAGTCGGCCCGGAAATCCACCGCCGCATCCATCGCACGCAGCCGGTCGAACTGGAATTGGAACGTCGGCAGCAGCAGCGGTGAAATGGGTTCCTGCTGCGGTGCCGGAGCCTGTGCGGGCTTGCCACCTTGTTCGCTCGGCTGCGGCACTCCGGCACCCAGAGCCACGCCGAGATCCCCGAGATTCAAAGAGCGCGAGGCCAGGCTGAGCGTGAGTCTGGGACGGCCGTCTTCCTCCGCCAGATCCACCGTGCCCTTGCCACGCAGATCGCTGGCACCGATCTTGCCGACGATGTTATCCAGGGCGAAATGATTGCCGTCGCGGTGCAGTTGCAACGACAGCCGATAGGGCGGAGTCAGCGGCAGCGCCAGATTCGTCAGATAGAACAGATTGGCGAGATTCTGTCCCTGGAGTTCGATGTCGGCGTCGATGCCGCCGAAATCGAACGGTTTGGCAATCGTTCCGCTGAGCTTGACGCTGGAAGGGCCGGCATCGACCGCGGTTTTGAAGTGGTAGGGGTGATCGAGCTTGATGTCCAGCAGCGCGTCGCCCTCGAAGCTGAGTTTGAATGGCTCCTTGTTGAGCGTGCCCTGACCGTGCAGTTGAAACGGCTCGGATTCATGACCTGCGCCGTTTTCCGAGGCGCCCACGACGCCCTGGAAAGTGAGTTTTTGAATGGCATCGTCAATCGCAAGGTTCCCACCCTGGAGTGCGAAGTGGCGCAACGGCGGCAGCCGCGCAGGCTTTTGCCGCTTCGAACTGGATTTCTCGGCGCTGCCAAAATCCCAGTTGGCCCGGCCATTCTCGTCGCGCCGCAACGACACTTGTGGATGGTCCAGCTCCAGCGTCTGCAGTACCAGTCGGCCAATGAAAAGATCGGACAGGATCACGGCGACATGCAGGCGCGGCAGCACCAGCATGTTGCCGCCACCGGCCCAGTCGGGATTGCCGATCGTCAGATTTTCTACATCAACGCTCGGGGTCGAGGAAAATAGGTGAACCCGCAGGGGCCCGCCGATCGTCACCTGTCGCTCGAGCCGGTGCGACAGCATGCGGCTCAAGGGGCCGCGTGCAGCGTTCCAGTCAATCAGTCCCAGACACAGGACCAGAAGTACCAGGACAATGAGGATGCCGCCGATCCACCGGACGAACCGCGGCATGCGTTTAAAAAAGTCCATTTTTGCGCCGGGGCTAGCGCGGATTCCCGCGGTGGCTGGACATTAGCCGTCAGGGCCGACGCGTACAGTCGGAATCGTCCGATAAGGCCGGGGCTGGCGCCGTACAGCAGCCTGGTACACGCGCGTTGGCCGGGTCTCGCTAGCGATTGGGTTCCACGCGCTTCCAGATCTGGGATCGTCCAAACAGGGAAATCCCGAAGTAGCCACGCATGACGAGTTCCCTGCCGTCATCGATCAGGCGGAACTTGCAGCCGTACATCCAACCGGTGTCCGGATCGAGAATATCCCCGCCGACGTACTCATCGCCCTGCGGCCGCATATTTCGTATCAGGACCAGACCGATGATCGGTTGATTCCTGCGTTCATCAGGGCAGCGGGTGCATTTTCGCGAGCGATCGTCGGACGGTGAGCTCGGCTCGATGCGACCAAAAAAAAGGCCGTGGTCCTCGTAGATTCTGATCAGTCCGAGCGGCTCGCCGGTCTTGCCGTCGATCGGCTGCCACCAGCCGGCAGCCGACGACAGGTCGGCGCCACCGGCGGCGCCCATGATGGATAGTCCCGCCAGGGCGAGATAAATCAGCCGACGAAAATGGGTTACCGGGGCGCTCGTGGTTGCGGTCGGCATGAATTTCAGTGCTCAAATGAACGGCCGGCCATGATACGGTGCGCCGGTGGCGCGATCATAGCGGTCGCCATCGCCAGCGGTGTCAGCCGGCGCCGCTGTTTACTGACGGGAGCGGCGGTCGTTCCGCTCAGGCGCCCCCCGGCGCCGGCGGCGCAGCCTCCGCCACAAAAAGATCCGGCGCCAGGGCGCCGGAGCCCGGCACGCTGCGATAGCCATCAAGGTCGGTCACGCCGGCCGCCATCAGCACTTCGTCGTCAATGCAATGCCGGCCGGTGAACTCGCGGCTGTTGCTGGTGAGAATCACGTGGGCGGCGTCAGCGACGATGTCCGGTTTGCGGCTGCGGCCGATGGCCTGCTCGCCGCCGAGCAGGTTGCGAACGGCAGCGGTGGCGATGATAGTCCGGGGCCACAGGGTATTGAAGGCGATTCCGTCGGCGCGAAATTCCTCCGCCATCGCCATCGCGTAAATGCTCATCGAGTACTTGGACAGTGCATAGGCCGGATAGGGTGCGAACCAGGCGGGAACCAGCTGCAGCGGTGGTGACAGCATCAATACATGCGGATTGAGCGCCCGCCGCAGGTGCGGCACGCAGGCCCGTGACACCATGAAGCTGCCGCGGCTGTTGATCTGATGCATCAGATCGTAGCGCTTGGCATCGGTCTGCAAGGTCGGCGTGAGGCTGATGGCGCTGGCGTTGTTGACGCAGACATCGACGCCGCCAAATACCTCGACTGTCCTGGCTACCGCCGCTTCAATCTGCTGCTCGAAACGAATATCGCACTCCAGTGCCAGTGCCTGTCCTCCGGCCTGGCGCACCTCGTCGGCCGCGCTGTGAATGGTCCCCGGCAGCTTCGGGTGCGGCGTGCTGGTCTTGGCGGCAATGGCAATGTTGGCGCCGTCCCTGGCCGCACGCAGCGCGATCGCCAGCCCGATGCCGCGCGAGGCGCCGGAGATGAACAGGGTCTTGCCTGCTAGGCTCGTCATGGTGGGCTCCTGTCAGCGCCGCAGCGTACGCGCTAGCATCGTCGGCCCAGGCAGTATGCGCAACGGATCGGAACCATGAACACATGCCCACAGGTGCGGATCGAGGCGGCTTCCGGCCTGCTGGCCATCACGCTGGCGCGGCCGGAGAAGAAGAACGCGCTCACGGCACAGATGTACCAGGCGCTGGTTCAGGCTCTGGAGCAGGCCAGTGCCGATCCGGCCATACACGTGGTGCTGCTGGATGCCGAGGGCGACGATTTCTGCGCCGGCAATGACATCGCCGATTTTGTTGCGCAGGCGCGCTCGGCCCAGGCACTGGAAAGTGCCGATGTGTTCCGGTTCGTACGGGTATTGGCGGCGTTCGACAAGCCGCTGGTGGCAGCGGTTCGCGGCCGTGCGGTCGGCATCGGGACCACAATGCTGCTGCATTGCGATCTGGTCTATGTTGCCGATGACGCGCGATTTTCGACGCCGTTCGTCGATCTGGCGTTGGTGCCGGAGGCCGCGTCCAGCCTGCTGTTACCGCAGCGCATCGGCCATGTACGTGCCTTCGCGCTGTTTGCACTGGGGGAAACACTCGACGGCGCGGGCGCGCTCGCCTGCGGGTTGGCCAATGCGACGCTGCCAGCGCACGAGGTCAGCCCGCGCGCACGTGCCGCGGCGCAACTGTTGGCCGCCAAGCCGGCGCTGGCGCTGCAGGCAACGAAAAAGCTGATGCGCGACCACGAGCGCATGCTCGCGGTGATCGAGGCGGAAGGCCGCGAGTTCGCGCAGCGGCTTAAAAGTACCGAGGCGCAGGCGATGTTTCAGGCGTTCGTGTCACGGCGCGGGGTTAAATCCTGAGCAGTCCGTTTTCCCGGCCGCTCGCGCAATGCCGACTTCGGCGAAGCTCAGCGCGAACTGGCCGCCGGTGGCCACGGCGAAGGGCGCGGAAACGTGCGACAGATCGGCACCCTGAGCGGTAAAACAGGCCAGCGGAATCGACAGCGTCTGCCACGCGCCAATGGGCGCCGAAGCAAAGCTGGCCGTCATGTCGAGTGCCGCTCCGGTCTTGGTCCCGCACAGTGCCCAGATCACCGGCGGCGCAGTGGAAGCCGCCGGCGCTTGCGCTTCATACGGCGCCTCGCAGGTGATGCCGATGTGCACCGCTTGCTGCGGTCGCGAATCAACCCGGTAGCGCGCCACCAGCGCCGCACCGTCGCGCGCGAGCGTACGCAGGTCGGTCGCCCGGCCGCCGATCGAGAACACGCCCAGCGATCGTCCCGACCAGCTCGCGCGCACTACCGGCGGCTCGAGTTGCACCGACAGCGCAGCGCCCGGACTCGGCTGCGCCGCTGTCGTCACACGCACACCGGCGGTGGCATCGTCCACGTAGATCGACCACGGCGCGGTGACGTGTCCGGCGTGAAACAGCGTGTCGCGCGTGCGCAGTTGCGGCGCAAGCTGCGGATCCTCGGCCAGCTGTCGCAGCTGCGATGGCTGCGTGACGGATAGACCGAAGCCGCGTGCGAACAGCGCTCCGTTGACGGCGCCGGCAGCGGTGAAGCTGACCGGCATCGCAGTGGCCGGCCAGGAGAAGCTCAGGCGCCCGGTGAAGTCCCGGCTCGGTGAGCCGTCGGTCGGCCGGAACAGCAGATCGGCGACGCCCGCACCTTCGCTGCCCGGCAGCCACGCCGCCACGAACGCGTTCGACAGGTTGAGTTCACGGTTGACCCACAGCGGACGACCGGAGATGAACACACTCACCACCGGTACGCCGGCGGCTCGCAGGCGTTGCAGGATCTGAAGATGACTGGATTCTTGAGGGGAGAATTCCAGCGTCTCACGATCACCCTCGAACTCGGCGTATGGGGTCTCGCCGTAAATCACGATCGCTGCCGCCGGCCGCTGGCTGAAGCTGCCATCGGCGCTCAGGATCGCCGTCCCTCCGGCCGCCTCCACCGCGGCTTTGATGCCGCCGAAGATCGACGTGGCCCCGGGGAAATCGGCGTTGCTGTTGTGATCACCCTGCCAGTCGATGGTCCATCCGCCGCACTGCATGCCGATGTCGTCGGCCGCGGCTCCGGCAACCAGAATGTGCGCGTGCGCATTCAGCGGCAGCAGTTGTCCATTGTTCTTCAGCAGTACCAGCGATTTTCGCACCGCTTCGCGAGCAACCGCGCGGTGCGCGGCACTGCCGAGGGTGTCGAAACGCCCGGCGCCGGGGCGCTCCTTCGGCGCGGGTTTCTCGAACAGACCCGCCATCGCCTTGACGTAGAGGATTCGGCGCACCGCGGCATCGACCGTGGGCTGCGCAATGCGCCCCGAGTGCACCTCGTCCAGCAGGTTGGCGTAGACCTGCCGCCAGCTGTCCGGCGCCATGTACATGTCGACGCCGGCCAGCAGCATGTCGGGGCAATCGAACTTGGTGCAACCGGGGAGCTCTTCCTGGGCATCCCAGTCGCCGACCACGAAACCGGGAAAGTGCCAGCGCTGCTTGAGCACCTCGGTCAGCAGCGCGTGGTTGGCGTGCATCTTGGTGCCCTGCCAGCTGTTGTAGGAGGCCATCAGGGTCAGTGCTCCGGCCTCGATCGCAACCGGATAGGCGGCAGCATGCACTTCGCGCAGCGTGCGCTCGTCCGACAGATTGTTGAACTGATCGCGTCCGCTGATGGTTCCACCGTCACCGACAAAATGCTTGATGGTGGCCAGCACACGACCCGGACCCATGAACGCTGTGCTGCCGGCAACGCCCTGCAGACCCGACACCATGGCGCGCGCGTAGGCCGCAACCAGTGCCGGATCCTCGGAGTAACTCTCGTAGGAGCGGCCCCAGCGTACATCGCGTACCACGGCGATCGTGGGCGCGAAAGTCCAGTCGATGCCGGTGGCGGCGATTTCCTCGGCCGTTGCCTGCCCGATCCGCTCGATCAGCCCGGCGTCATTGGCAGCACCGAGCCCAACGTTATGCGGAAACACCGTCGCACCGCGCACGCGCGTGTGGCCATGAACGGCATCGATGCCGAACAGGATCGGTATCGTCGCATGAGCCGGCGACGGGTCGGCCACCGATGCGCGGTAGAACGCATCCACCAGCTCGAGCCAGTGCGCGGCGCTGGTGCGCACGTCGTTTCCAGGCGCGGCGTTGCCACCCGCCAGGATGGAGCCGAGCTTGTATTTGCGCAGGTCCTCGGGTTTTATCGAGCCAATATCGGCCTGCACCAGCTGGCCGACCTTTTCTTCCAGGCTCATGCCGCCCAGCAGCTGGTCGACGAACTGCTCGATTTTTGGATCCGGTGCGGCCGCTGGCGCGGCCGCCGGCCACTCGAGCGGGTGGATCATCGATGGCGCGTCCGCCGCCCAAGCCGCGCTTGCGCCCAATGCCGCCGCCGCGCCCAAAAGCATGCGCGCGAGGCACCGCGGCGCGTTGCAGCGCGCCCGAATCAAACCGGCAAGTGTCATCATTTTCTGCCTTGTGAACCCACCAATGTTTTGTCCGGCGCAACGTTCCAGCCGCGCAGCGAGATCGCCGCACAGCCCCTGCCTGCGGCCGGACATTGTGCCCTGATTGTTCTCGATTCACCCGGCAGCAGGCTCACATAGTTGTCGCTGTAGTACGCCGGCAATACGCGATCGCCGGCTGCGTCGAGCAGCGTCAGCTTGGCCAGCAGCGCGGGCACACGGCCATTGTTCTTCAGCGTGATGTCGATGATGGTGCCGTCGGCATCAGCGTGCGAGCTTGTGCCCAGGGCCAGCGGCTGCTGCGCCAGGCCGGTCAACCGCATGAGGTCACTGTCCTCGTGCGCCTGCCAGTAGAAATTATCCGACACCACGGCATCGTGACTGTCGGTGAGCTTCAGTACCACCAGCACCACACCGTCCCGGGCCAGCAGCGGCGTAAGGTTGAGCGGCTCGAGCGTGGTGGTGGCGTTGGCCGCGGCGTCGACTCGATCGATGCGCTCGAGCAGCAGACGGTTGTCCAGCGACAGCACGCGGCTGTACAGACGCAGTGACCGGCGCGCCTGGCGCGTTGTATTGACCACCGCGAGCCGGAAGTCGGGCAGATTCATCTGCGCGTGCAGCGGTTCGCAGGCCTTGGCGACCGCGTAATAGGCCGCCGGCGTGTCGTAGTCGGAGCTGTAGATCTGCCACTCGTTGCTCGGCCACGCAGGATGCGTCATCCACAGCAGCCGGCCGCTGTTGCGCGTCCAAAGATGGGCCTGAAAGCCTTCGAAGATGGCGCGGTACGTGACGTAGTTCATCAGCTGCGCCTTGCGCTCGAAATCCGCAAGATCGTTGGCCGCGCCGAAGCTGCCCTGCAGCGCATGCATGAACGAGGCGGTGTCACCGTTGCCGCCGAAATGCCAGTCGTGATAGGCATAGGTATCCCCGAGCGGCCACAGATCGGCCGCCGGAATCGAGGCCCGCAGCGCATCGATCGACGATAGCGACGGGGTGCCGACCTCGACTGCAAAGCCCTGCGCCAGCTGCGTGAAATACCCTTCCGGCGGCCGATAGTTGTACGGACCGCTGTCCTGCAGGTTGATCCGGTTGGAGCTGCCGGTGTAGTAGCGGGTCCCGTCCAGCTGCGCCACCAGATCCGCCAGGCCCTCGTTCAGCACCGGCTGCGGCACGCCTTCATTACGCCCGAACCAGACTGCGATCGACGGGTGATTTCTATAGCGGCGGATCACGTCACGGGCGTTGTCGAGGAACAGCTGCGGATCCTGGATTTCGACCTGAAAGTCCTGGGTCGATTCCCAGAAATCGTTCAGCACCAGCAGCCCGTATTCATCCGCCAGATCAAAGAACACGTCCTCGGTGTTCTGACCGAGCCAGTTGCGGATGATGTTCAGGTGCGCGGCCTGATGCAGCCTGAAGTACGGCTCCAGCCGCTCCCGGGCAATGCGTTTCAGCAGGTCATCGGTGCCCCAGCTGCCGCCGCGCGCGGCGATCGCGACGCCGTTGACGCGGATCGCCAGGTACGGCGTCAGTGATGTGGTGTCGACGGCGCGCACCGCGGGCGAGCTCTCGCCGGCCGGTGTCAGCGATTCCGCCCAGCCATTGGCGGTGCGTTTGATCGCCTCGTGCCGCACGTCGATCAGCTGCTCATGGTGCTCGCTGCCCATGGTGGGATCGACTTCGACCCGGCGCAGCTGGCCGCCGTGATCGAACAGCGACAGCTCGTAGGTGATTTCGCGGATTCCGAAGCGCAGCTGCTTGGAGTCGGATAGCGCACCGTCGGCGGACACGCCGAGCGTCAGGTGATACAGCTCGGGCGCCCCGTAGCCGTTGGGCCACCACAGACGCGGATGTGGCAGTCGCAATTGCGGGAACTCACTCGGATCGAGGCGCAGTTGCGTCACCCCGGGCTCGAGCAGCATGTCCTTGTGCAGTTGCACGCCCTCGAAGCTGGCGGTGATGCTCGCGTGTGCCGCGCTGCTGCCGCGATTCTCGATCGGCAGCCGGATGATGATGTCGGCCGAGTCGATGCGTGGCAGCGGCAGACTGGTGATGACCTGCGGATCGAGCAGGTGCAGTGCGCCGCCGGCAGCCAGCTCGACTTTCTGCCAGATGCCGCTGTTGCGGTCACGAATCGCGGGAATCCAGTCCCAGCCTTCGGTGGCGACGAACGTGGGGCCGTCGATGGCCAGGTTGCCGCCGTTCTCACCCGGGCCGGCGGCCACCGATTGCTCGTGCGGGATGCCCGGGTGCGGCGGCGGTGATACGCGCACGGCCAGTACGTTTGGCATACCGGCGTGCGCGCTCGATGTCACGTCGAAGCTGCCGCGAATGAAAGCCCCGCGGATGGCGCCAAGGCGCACGCCATTGAGCCACACCTCGGCCGCATAGTTGATGCCGTCGAAGGTCAGGCTCAGCTGCCGGTTGCCGAGCGATGCCGGCAGCTCGAATTCGCTGCGATACCAGTAGTCCTGGCGATTCAGCGACTCCGGGATGGCGAGATTGTTGAGCCCGTAGGCCGGATCCGGATACACGCCGTTGGCGATCAGCGTAGTGAGCACCGTGCCGGGCACTACGGCGATGTACCAGTTTTTCTCGAGAAATGCCGGGCTCGATATCTGCTCCGGCGTGGCGTCCACCATCGGCGCCGCCGCCAGGTGCCATGCCCCGATCGACCAGCGCTCAGCTCCTGCGGGCTGCAGCGCCGGCGTCGCCGCCAGGGCGGGCGAGCGCACCGCAGTGGAGAGCGGCGCCTTGCCGTGCGGCAGCGTCCAGGCGGGCTGCGGTTGCTGCAGTCCGCGCCAGGCTTTTTCCTGCCACGGCCAGCCCACCCCGACCTGATGAAAATATACCAACTGAAAGTCGGGCCGCTGCGTGTACCGCTGGCTGATGCCGGCGGCATCCAGAGCGCCAGCCTGCAGCAGGAACGAGGCGAGCGAGCCGCCAAAGTGATGCTGACCGGTCAGGTCGGCAAGACTCTCCGGTGCCAGGCGCAGCATCGGGGCTGCCGCGCCGGTGGCGGCGTCGCGTGCCGCCACCTGGCTGCCGTCCAGGTACAGCCGCGCGGTGTGCCCATCGTACGTGGCCGCCAGCGCATGCCAGGAGCCGGGCGCTAGCGTCTGCGTCGCATGCAGCGTGACATCCACGCCGAGCTGCAGCACCAGCTCGCCATGCTGCAGCATCAGGCAGCGGCAGGCGTCCGGCGCCGCGTCGCCGAGCGCGGCGACGATCACCGGCGCATCGCTCGAGCGATCGGCGCGCAGCCATCCGCTCATCGACCATGCGCCAGCGGCCTGCAGCACCGGTGAGTCGGGTGCCAACGGGTTCGACAGGCCGACGCCGCCGCCGAGAAACGTGACGTTGTAGGGACCGAAATTGGCTAATGGGCCCAGTGCAATAGCCGCTTGGGTTTGCGCAGGCAGCGGCGGCGTGGCCAGCAGCAGCAGCATTACGGCGCTGCATTTACCGATACGCTGCCAGCTACGCGGATGTGCCCACGCATTCACGACCCACCCCCATAGCGCCTGATTGTTTCGCCGACAATAAACCAATTTGTTTGATTTATGGAAGAGGCTCGATCAATCTCAGCGCGCTAGATCAACAACAACAAGCACCAAGGGAGCCTCGATGCTGGCGCGTTCACAACTGCGGATCATCATCGTTGCGAGTCTGGCAGGGCTGCTGTTCGGTTTCGACACCGCCGTGATCTCCGGCGTGACGCAGGATCTGCGCGTCGCTTTTTCACTGTCGGCAGCCGGGCTCGGCTTCGCCGTGTCCACCGCACTGTGGGGCACGCTGGTTGGTGCCCTGACGATGGGTAAACCCGGAGATCGCTTCGGTTCGCGCGAAGCACTGAAATTCATCGGTCTGCTGTACCTGCTCGCAGCCGTGGGCTGTGCGCTGGCGTGGAGCCTGCCGTCGTTCCTGGTGTTTCGCTTTCTCATCGGAGTCGCCATCGGCGGCTCCTCGGTGCTGGCACCGGTCTATATCGCCGAGGCCGCGCCCGCCGATCGACGCGGTGCGCTGGTGGGTCTGTTCCAGATCAACATCGTAGTTGGCATCCTGGTTGCCTACACCAGCAATTTCGTCGTCGCGCAGCTGGTCGGCGGCGCCCAGCTGTGGCGCTGGAAGCTGGCGATAGCGGCAGTTCCGGCACTGGTGTTTCTGCTGCTGCTATTTTTTATCCCGCAAAGTCCGCGATGGCTGATCCACCGCGGGCGGCTGGCCGACGCCGCCGCGAGTCTGCGACGCCTCGGCAGTACCGATCCGGCTGCCGTCATCGAGCACATCCGGGCGGCTGAATCTTCAGCGCTCGCCCGCAGTCCCGGCCTGTCATGGCGGGTGCATCGCCGGTTGATCGTGCTCGCCATCGGCATGGGCATGTTCAACCAGTTGTCGGGCATCAATGCCATCCTCTATTACCTGGGCGACATCTTCGGCGCCGCGGGTTTCAGCTCGCTGTCCTCCAATCTGCAGTCGATCGCAATCGGCGCGACCAATCTGCTCGCTACCATCGTCGCCATGACGCTGATCGATCGCACTGGCCGCAAGCGCCTGCTGCTGATCGGATCGGTCGGCGCAGCGCTCGCGCAGGGCGGTGTTGCTGCGATCATGGCCTTCAACAGCGCGCGCGCGCTGCTGTTGCCGCTGCTGATCGTATTCATCGCATCGTTTGCGATTTCCCAGGGCGCGGTGATCTGGGTCTACCTGAGCGAGATCTTTCCGACCGCAGTGCGTGCGCGCGGACAGAGCCTCGGCAGCGCGACGCACTGGATCATGAATGCGCTGATTTCAGGCCTGTTCCCGGCGATCGCGGCGTTGTCGGCATCCATTCCGTTCGCGTTCTTCAGCCTGATGATGGTGCTGCAGTTCGTGCTGGTGCTGTGGTTTCTGCCCGAGACCAGGGGCGTGGCGCTGGAACAGATGGCAGCCGCCATGGCGCCCCCGTCCGCCGCTTCCGATTGATGCACCGCGCTTGTCAGCGCTGTTGCGTTTGACGCAGTGTCAGGCCCAATCCCTGGGTCCAGGGGGTAGTTAGCCCACGTTAAGTGCTTGCCATAGGGAAAAATCTTAAAGAAAATCAAAATACTCGCTACAAGTAACATATTGATTTCTAGCAGCTCAATATTTTTTATGGCGCTTCATCCGGCACATAAATATCACCCCGAATAATGCAAAACGAAATAAATAATCGTTGACAGTCGCCGTAGCGGGACTGTAGCTTTCCCGTCGGGACAATTCGTGCGCCAGTGGGATGGCGAATGATTTTCCAACCGCTGGCGCGGTGTCCGGAACAAGAACGCAGGTACCAATCAGTTGGGGGGTAGAGCACATGTCTCATCGCAGGGAAAAGCGCGCCCGTCGCGTATCCAGGGCGGCCAATGCCGCGCTCATGACCGCAGTGTCGCTGGAAGCGCTGTGCATCGCGGCGCCCAGAATCGCGCAGGCGCAGACAGCACCCGCCGCCACCGCGCCGCAGGAAAACCTCGAAGAAGTCATCATCACCGGTTATCGCGCGTCCCTCGAGACCGCGCTCAGGAACAAACGCGATAGCACGCTGCCGATCGAGTCGGTCGCCCCGGAAGACATCGGCAAGATGCCGGACCAGAACGTCGCTGAATCTCTGCAGCGCCTGCCGGGAATCCAGATCGATCGCGCCGGAGGTGAGGGCACCGCGGTGTTGATCGACGGGCTGCGCCAGAATCTGACCACCCTGAACGGTGACCTGTTCCTCACCGGCAGGGAGTTCTATGTTTCCGGCGAAGGCTCGGGCGGCGGCGCCGGCGGCAACAGCCAGTACAACTCCCTCGAAGGCATCCCGAGCGAGAACATCAGCGGTATCGACGTCTACAAGAACCCCCAGGCCTCAATGACCGAAGGTGGCATCGGCGGCACCATCGATCTGAAGACGCGCGACCCGCTGGCGCAACCGCTGGGCCTGTCGGGCGGTGGTAACTTCCGCGAATCCACCTCCACCGGAGCCGGTGGCGTGAAACCGGACGGCACGCTGGTGGGCTCGTACAAGTTCAATGACCGATTCGCAGTCACCGGCAGCTTCTCGTACGACGATGAGAACACGCACACCAAGGAGTTTCAGGACCAGAACCGCAACCAGTGGCTGACCACCAATGCGGCTACCGGTCCATACGCAGGTACCCTGACCCCCGCTGACATCACGGCGCTGCCGGCCACCGGACCGACCAACGGCTATTACACCGAACCGCAGCTGGCGTATTTCACCGACATCAACGACCAGCGCAAGATCTACGGTGCCTCATTCGGTGTCGCCGCCAAGATCACCGATGCGATCACCAGCCGGCTGGACTGGTTCTTCTCCGACGAAGATGACGTGAGCATCTCCTACACCGACAAGGCGTGGTTCAATGGCCAGGGCGATCATGCCGGCGCGGCGCATCCGGGCATCGACCCGACCGACCCGTACTCGATCGGCGCCAATTACGTCATCCAGAACGGCACCTTCAACGCGAACGGCGCCGAGACCGCGACCCTCTATCAGCACACCACCGCCAAAGCCAACAACGTGCAATGGAAGACCACGTTCGACAACGGCGGTCCGCTGAAGGGCAAGTTGTCCGCTGCCTGGTCCCAGGCCACCTCTGATCTGGAGGCCGACCAGGCCGATGTCGAGCACGGGCTCTACACCACCAGCGCGGGCGTTGCCACCTCGCCGACAGCCCCGGGTTGCAACAACGGTGCCTCGACCTGCACCGTGGGCAACCACGGCTATGAGTTCGTCTACGCCAATGGCGGCACCAGCGGTCTGCCCAGCGTGTACTACCCGACCAATGTGCTGGACAACCCCGCGTACACCACCTTCAAATCCAACTGGGCCTGGGCCAACAAGACCAACAACACCCAGTGGGCGATCAAGGCCGATGTGGCCTACGACCAGGGTGCGGCCAACAGCGTTGACTCGACCCTGTCGGTCGGCTTTCGCATTGCCAACCGCGATATCGAGGAAGTCTTCGGGCGCTATCTGATCAACGGCACGCTGTCCAACGGCGAGATCGCCGGCAATGCCAACGGCCCCAACCCGTTCAATCCGGGCGCGGCCTTCGGACCCTATCTGTATTACCAGGATCCGGGCTACGGCACGCCGAATATCCCGTACTCAACGGCGGTGTCGAATCCGGGGCTCGCCATGACGGTCAACAACTTCGCGGCCGGCAACATCATCGTCAAGAATCCGTATAGCGGCGGCATGACCAATCCGTCGACCTACCTGGAATCGGTCTGGGCCGGTGCCGGCGTACCGAACGCGACGGAAAAGTTCTTCAAGGACAACCTGAGTTCGTTCGTCGTGAACGAATACACCACGGCCGAATATTTCATGGAGGATTTCGGCGGCAAGCAGGATCCGTTCCACCTCAATATCGGCGTACGCATCGTGTCGACCAGCCTGACCATCGACGGCGGCCAGTCGGCCCCGAGCCCGACCTATTACGGTACCGCGTCGTGGAACGGTGTCGATTCGAACGTCACGCCGATCGAAACCAACCGCAGCTTTACCGATGTGCTGCCCTCGTTCAACGTCGAGGCGAACATTTCCGATACACAGAAAGTGCGGCTGGGCGCAGCGCGCGTCGAATCGCCGATGGACCTGTACTCCCTGGGCCTGGGCAATTCGTATAACTTCACCCGCAGCGGCAGCAGTGCCAACTTCATCTTCGCCAACGGCACTTCGGGCAATCCGAACCTCGATCCGTATCGCGCCACTCAGGCGTTGCTGTCGTACGAGAACTATTTCTCCCCCGGCGGGCTGGTCAGCGTCTCCAGTTTCTGGAAGCAGATCGACAGTTTCGTGGAAACGCAGAACGTACCGACCACGGTGGACGGCACGCTGGGCAACGTCAGCGAGCCGGTCAATGCCGGCAAGGGCAGGGTCATCGGACTGGAACTCGGCGGTCAGTACGCGCTCGACAGTACTCCGTTGCGCGGGCTGGGCATCGCGGCCAACTACACCCTGTCGCAGTCCACTTCTGACCAGGCTACGGCGTTCTCGGCCCATTCCTCGATACCGGGTGTGGCGCACGACTCGTTCACGGTCCAGACCTATTACGAACGATTCGGCTTTTCGGGCCGCCTGTCGTATTCGTATCAGGGCAAGCGTGTGAACGATTCGCTGGTGGGAGCTACCTACCCGATCTACAACGCGGCCGGCAACACCGAGGTCCTGCAGGTGTTCGCCGCGCCCTATGGGCAGCTCGACGCTCAGGTGTCCTATGACATCAACGACCACTTTGGCGTCGTGGTCTCGGCCCAGAACCTGACCGATGAGGCTGCGCATACCTATCTGCAGTGGTCGAATCAGCCGTTTACCTACGATGACTGGGGACGCCGCTACTTCTTCGGCGTCAAGTTCAAGCTGTAAGCGAGCCTAAAAGACTGCGCCACGCCGACTTAAGTCGGCGTGGCGCACCAGCGCCTCGCTGCGGAAGCTGGTAGGACCGATCGCGGCGGCGCTTGCGCCCGCCACCCCGGGTCTCTAGCCTGCGGTCGGACGTCTCTCCGTTCTGTTCAAGGTCCTGGAAAACATGGCGGACGCACTACAAGGTCATGCGGCTTCTCACGCCAATACTCGCGACGTGACGGGCGACAAGCGCATCAGGCGCATCGCCATTGTCGGCGGGGGTACGGCGGGCTGGATGGCGGCCAGCATCCTGGCGCGGGCGCTGCCGGACCGGGACTGCGCCATCTGCGTGGTCGAGTCGCCCGACATCGGCACTATCGGCGTCGGCGAGGCGACGATACCGCCGTTCATCGAGCTGTTGCGCTTTCTCGACATCAACGAAGCCGATTTCGTGCGGCAGACCCAATCGACCTATAAGCTCGGCATCAAGTTCAAGGACTGGCGTCGTATCGGCCACAGTTACTGGCATCCGTTCGGCACCTTCGGCACCACTATCGACCGCCGGCCGTTCTACCACTACTGGCATCGGGCCGAGGCCGACGGCTTAGGCCCGCGCTTCAACGACTACAGCCTGTGCGCGGCGCTGGGCGATGCGGGCAAGTTCAGATTTCCGGACCCCAAGGCCCAGGGGCCGACGGCCGGCCTGCGCTATGCGCTGCAGTTCGACGCCGCGTTGGTCGCGAAGTATCTGCGCGCTTATTCAGAGAAGCGCGGCGTGACGCGACTGGAACGCACCGTCACGGCCGCGACCCAGCGCGCCGATGGATTTCTCGATCAACTGGTGTTTGCCGACGGCACGCGGCTGCAGGCCGATCTGTATATCGATTGCAGCGGCTTTCGCGGCCTGCTGATCGAGCAGACTCTGAAGACCGGCTATCTGGACTGGAGCGACCTGCTCCCGTGCGACCGCGCGGTAGCATTGCCCACGGAGATGACCAGCCCGCGCCCGCCCTACACGCTGTCCACCGCTCGGGCCGCCGGCTGGCACTGGCGCATCCCGCTGCAGCATCGTGCCGGTAACGGCTACGTCTATAGCAGCGCCCACCTGGGCGACGCCGAGGCGCTCGAGGATCTGGTGAGCGCGGTCGGCGAGAAGCCGCTGGCCGAACCGCGCTTCCTGCGCTTTGTCACCGGCCGGCGCAAATTGTTATGGAATCGCAACTGCGTCACCCTCGGACTGGCCTCGGGATTCCTCGAACCGCTCGAGTCCACCAGCATTCACCTGGTCATGAGCGGCATGTACAACCTGCTGGATCATTTCCCCGACCGCTCGTTCGATCAATCCAACATCGACTCGTATAACGCGGAGTTGATCGATGAAATGGAGTCGATTCGTGACTTCATCGTGCTGCACTACTGCGCGACCCAGCGCAGCGATTCGCCGCTGTGGCTCTATTGCCAGTCGATGGAACTGCCGAACAGCCTGCTGAGGCGCATCGAGCTCTACCAGGGCACCGGGCGCATCCGGCCAAAGCCGAAGGAACTGTTCACCGACCTGAGCTGGTTTTACATCTTCCAGGGTCTGGGCGTGCAGCCGCTGGGCTACGATCCGCTGGTGGCCGGACCGAACTTCGCGCAGATACTGGAGATCATGCAGACGCTACGCAAACAGGTCGCCCACGACGTGGGCAACGCGCCCTCACACGATGGTTATTTCACCGGCAGCGCCGCGGCGGCGGCTGCGCCCGCGGGTTCGCGCCTGGCCGGCTCCGGTCGCTAGAGCGGCAGCGGGAACTGCGCCATGCCCTCAGCCATGTTCGCGGGCGTTGAAATGGGAGGCACCAAGTGCGTGTGCATATTGGGCACCGGACCCAACGATATCCGCGCCGAGCAGGTGCTGCCCACGCGCGATCCGGCGACCACGCTCGAGACCATCGCGCGAGTGCTGGAGCATTGGTATACGGGCGTCGGCAGGTTCGAAGCCATCGGCGTGGCCTCATTCGGTCCGCTGGATCTGCACGGCAGCTCGCGCTCATTTGGGCGCATCGGCACCACGCCGAAAGAAGGATGGAGTGGCGTGGACCTGGCTGGGTTCTTCTCCCGACGATTCACGGTACCGGTTGGCTTTAGCACCGACGTTATCGGCGCGGCAATGGCCGAAGGGCGCTGGGGTGCCGCCGGTGGCCTGACCGATTATGCCTACATCACGGTGGGCACCGGCGTCGGTGTCGGCATGGTGGTGGCCGGCAAACCTGTCCTGGGCTGCCATCATCCGGAGCTGGGCCACGTGCGGGTGGTGCGCCGCGTAGGCGATGATTGGCCGGGGAGCTGCCGCTTTCACGGTGACTGTGTCGAGGGCCTCGCCTCGGGTCCGGCGATCGAGGCCCGCAGCGGCGCCGCGCCCATGGATCTGCCTGATGACAGCCCGGTCTGGGACACCGTTGCGCATGCGCTCGGCCAGCTCACGCACGTGCTGGTGGTGTCGGTAGCGCCGCAGCGCATTCTGATCGGCGGCGGCGTGCTCAGCGGCCGACCGCAGCTGTTTCCTCGCATCCGCCGCTGCCTGTCGAGCAGCCTGAATGGTTACCTCGACATTCCTGAGGTGACTACCGGGCTCGATCGCTACATCGGCCCACCCGGTCTCGGCACGCGCGCAGGCCCCCTCGGCGCGCTGGCGCTCGCGCTCGACACCGCGGCTGAGCGTAGTGCCGCCGCCAGTCCGGTGGCGATCAAGCCCGCGCACTACGTCTGATCGGTTCGCTCCCGAAGGTCAGACAGGTTAACCTGAATTTATGGCAGGCCCACCGCGCTCACAGCGACACGAAAGCCCGGCTGGAGGCGTGACCGGCAGAAATTTATCCGGCACCAACCTCGAACGCGCCGGAGATCACAATCAGCGAGTGACCCTGCACGCGATCCGCGTCGGGGGTCCGGTGACGCGGTCCGATCTCGCATTGACCACCGGGCTGACCGCCGCTGCAATCGCCAACATCACCAATCGTCTGCTGCGCCATAAGCTGATACTGGAGGCCGGTACCACTCGCGGTGCTCGCGGCCAGCCGGCGACCAAGCTGGTCATCAATCCCGATGGCTGCTATTCGATGGGTCTGAACGTCGACCGCGATCACATTACGCTGGTGGTCGTGGACTTCACCGGCCGCGTGCGTGCCCGGTCCTCGCGTGAAGTGAAATTTGCACTGCCGGAGCAGGTGCAGAGCTTCTTTCGTCGCTCCGCGGGCCGGCTGCTGTCGAAGTCGCGCATCGACCCGTCGAAACTGGTTGGCATCGGCGTCGCCTTCCCGGATGACATCCAGCGCGCCGGACTGCCCGAGCAGCCGCCCGAGTATGCGGTGTGGGGCTCGGTGGCGGTGGACAAGCTGCTGGCGAGCGCGCTGCCGGTTCCCATCTTCGTCGAAAACGACGCCGCGGCCGCCGCGATGGGGGAGATGCAGTTTGGCCTCGGCCAGCAGTACCAGAGTTTCTTCTATGTATTGATCACTGCGGCGCTGGGCGGCGGCCTGGTCATCGACGGTCATTACTTCCGCGGCGCCACCGGACGCAGTGGCGAGCTCGGGTGGCTGAGCCGGCTCGACGTCGGCGGCAAATCACGACAACTGCAGAACATCGTGTCGCTGTCGGCGCTGTACGACTGCCTCGCGGCCCAGGGGTATCGCGTCGCATCGCCACGCGGACTGATGCATCTGGACGAGCCGGCGCAGCGCATCGTGGATGCCTGGATCGAGACTTCGGTCGATGCGCTGGAAGATGTGCTGGTGGCGATCAATTGCCTCATCAATCCGGAAGAAATCCTGATCGGCGGCCGTCTGCCGGCGGCGCTGGTGGACCGGCTGGCGGAGCGCCTGAACGATCGCGTGCGTACCCACGCGGCGACGCTGCCGTCGGTGGCACCGATCAGGCGCGCCGCGATGTCGGATGACGCGCCGGCAGTGGGAGCGGCGATCCTGCCGTTCAGCGAGCGATTCCTGCCGACCCGCTTCGCGCTGATGAAAAAATCGGGCGAGCCTTGAGTGCCGCAGCGCCCGACGCCGATGGCGTAAGTCATCGCGGGGCGTTTGCCTCGATCACCACCCTGTTCTTCGCCTGGGGATTCATCACCGTCACGGTCGATCCACTGATCGCCTCGTTGAAGGCTATTTTCCAGCTCTCCTATGCCGAAGTCATGCTGACGCAGTTTGCGTTCTTCATGGCCTACGGCATCGTGTCGCTGCCGGCCGCGGCGCTGGTGGCGCGGCTCGGCTATCCGCGATCGATCATCCTGGCGCTTGGCATCATGATCGCCGGCTGCCTGTGCATTCCGCTGGCGACGCACCTGGATACCTTCGCGCTGGTGCTGGCGGCTCTGTTTATCATCGCCAGCGGAATCACGATCCTGCAGGTCGCGGCCAATCCGCTCGCCGCACTGCTTGGTCCCCGGCAGCGCTCGCACTTCAGGTTGACGTTGTCGCAGGCGTTCAATTCCCTTGGCACCGCGATCGCGCCCTACCTGGCTTCGTCGGTGATACTCGCCGGCGGCATGTTCGCGGTGCAGGGCGGACTTGCGGTGACGGCGGCGCAGCGTGCCGAATCGCTGCGGCACATCGATTTCGCGTTTCTGGTCATCGCCGGGCTGATCGGCGTGCTGGCACTGTTCATCTGGTCGGTGCGCAGGCGGCTGAGCGTGGCATCCGCCGACGGCCAGTCCGGGAGCGGCGGCTCGCTGACGCAGGCGCTGCGCTCCGGATGGGCGGTTCTCGGTGCGGCCGCAATATTTCTCTACGTCGGTGCGGAAGTGTCGATCGGCAGCACCATGACGAATTTCCTGCATCGCCCGGACGTATTTGACGTCAGTTTGGAACACGCGGGAAAAATGCTGAGCCTGTACTGGGGTGGCGCGATGGTCGGGCGATTCGTCGGCAGTGCGCTGCTGACGCGTGTTCGTGCCTCATGGCTGCTGTGCGCCGCGGCGGCGGTAGCGGCGCTGCTGTGCTTGACAGTGACCCGGGCGCCGGGAGAATTTGCCGGCTGGGCGGCACTGTCGATCGGATTGTTCAATTCCATCATGTTCCCGGTGATATTTACCCTCACGCTCGAACGATCGACGGCTTCGGGCGCCGCCACCTCGGGGCTGCTGTGCATGGCGATCGTCGGTGGCGCGGTGCTGCCGCCGCTGGTGGGAAAATTCGCCGATGTTGCCGGTCTTCGGGCCGCCTACGTGGTGCCGCTGATCGCCTATGCGTGCATCAGCGCCTTCGCAGCTGCAGCCACGAGGGCAAGGGCGGAAGGCTCTCTGGCCACAGCGACTCATGTCGCGCACTGAACCCTCGGGCGCGCGCGCTGCACTGGCGCACGAGCAGGAGCTGCTGCTGCATTGGCTGCGTGCCGACGCCTATCCGCTCTGGGCTACGCAAGGCTACGATCGGATACAGGGCGGATTTCAAGAGACTCTGACCAGCGCCGGCCCGAACGCCCAGCAGCCGCGCCGCGCCCGGGTGCAGGCGCGGCAGATCTACTGCTTTGCCCGCGCCGCCAGCCTCGGCTGGAGTCCAGCCGACGCAGCGCGGCTGGTGAGCGGCGGCCTGGAATACTTTCTCGCCCGCTATCGGCGCCCCGATGGCCTGTTTCGCACGCTGGTGGCGGCCGATGGCAGCGTACTGGACGATCGCGCGGTACTTTACGACCAGGCGTTCGTCCTGCTGGCACTGGCCGAGAGCCAGAGCGCGCTCGGCCCGCAGCCTGAATTACTGCAGAGCGCCCGGTTGCTGCGGGCGGCGCTCTATCAGCAGCTGAAGCGATCCGGCCCGGGATTCAGTTCCGCTGTGCCGGATGCGTTGCCATTGCTGGCAAATCCGCACATGCATCTGCTCGAGGCGGCGTTGAGCTGGATCCCAATCGGCCACGATGCTGCGTGGTCAGGGCTGGCGGCTGAGATCGTCGCGCTGGCGCTGAGCCGTTTCATCGACCCGGCCAGCGGCGCCGTGCGCGAGCACTTCGACGCCGACTGGGCGCCGTTGGCCGGCATCGCGGGCCGGATCGTCGAACCCGGTCACCAATTCGAGTGGGCATGGCTGCTGCTGCGCTGGGGCGGCTCGGACGGCGGCGCCGCGCGCCAGGCCGCCGAGAGACTGGTGCTGCTCGGCGAAGCGCACGGAATCCGGGACGGCGTCGCCATCAATGAGCTGCTGGACGACTTCAGCGTGCGCGATGGCGAGGCGCGGCTATGGCCGCAGACCGAGCGCCTCAAGGCGGCGCTGCGCATGGCGGCCATGACGGGCGATGCGCGCTACTGGTCGATGGCGCTAGCGGCGGCGCGGGGGCTGCGACGCTATTTCGATACCGCGGTGCGCGGCCTGTGGTACGACCGCCTGACGGTGGACGGCAAGTTCGTGCAGCAGCCCGCGCCGGCGAGCAGCTTCTATCACATCGTTTGCGCAATCGGCGAGCTCAAGGCCGTCCTCGAGCAGGCCTGAGCATCGCGCGCTGCCGTCCGCCCTAACCCTGGTTGCCGGCCAGGTGCTGCAGCGGCCCGACGAATTTCGCGTAGTTGCGCCATCGTCCAACCGATGAGTTGCTGATTTTCTGCCGCACCTGCCATTTGCTGGCGGTAATCACCGTGCGCTCGGTGCGCTGGAAATCGATGCAACTCGGGTCCCAGGGCAGTCCGATGAATTCCAGTAGCTTCCGGCTCCAGCTGTGCTGCTCGTTGACCAGGCCCTCATACGGAACTTCCAGCATCGTGCCGGCCGGCAGTGCCGAGCGCCAGTGCTGCATCAACCGCCGATACTCGCCGGTGTAGTGCGCCAGGTCGGCAAGATCGGTGGCGTATGAATGGAAGGCCTCAAAATGCTGAAAGTAGATCGACAGGCAGGTATCGATCGGATCGCGCCGCATGTGGATGAAGCGCGCGTTCGGCAGCGCGGCGTGAATCAGCCCCAGATGCAGATAGTTGCCCGGCATTTTGTCCACCACCCGCAGCGCGTCGGGCGACAGATCGCTCAACAGCCGCAGGTAGTCGTTGGCCAGCGAGCTCAGTGCGGACGACTGATGTACAGCGTCAGCGCCCGTCGCCGCCGCGCTATTCCAGAATGTCAGCTCGCCGGCGCCATGCACGCCAGGATGCGAGGCCAGGATCTGTTCGGCCAGCGTGGTACCTGAGCGCAGCATGCCGACGATGAACACCGGGCGCGCCGACGCCACGGCGTCGATTGGTGTCCGGCCCAACCACGCCTTATTAAAGGTATGGATTATCCAATCCACCGCCTGGGTGAGTCGCTGCCGGTCATGCCTGGCGCGGTACAGTTTGGTCAGCTCATTGGCGCGCTGGTATTGGCTGAACGCCCGTTCGAAATCCTGCACGTCGTCGAAGTACTTGCCGAGCGCATAGCGCAGCAGGACCTCCTTCCTGGGCGGCAGGCGCTGTCCGGCAATGGCCTGCGCCTGCGCCGCCCAGGCGCCATCGTCCGCTGTCATGGTGCGCAGGCGCGATATGCCGACCCAGGCCTCGGGAGTCAGCGCCTCGATGGCGATGGCGCGTTGGAACAGGTGTTCCGCCTCGGTAAATTGCCCCTGGTCCGCCTTCAATTCCGCCATCACAGCCAGGGTCGGCGCCGACTGCGGATCGATTTCCAGCGCTCTGAGACAACTGGCCTGTGCTTCCTCACTGCGACCACGCAATCTTTGCGCGATGCCGTGGTTGCGGTGCGCCTCGGCAAAATCGGGCTTGATCTGCAGCGCCCGGCGGTAGCTTGCCAGCGCCCCATCGAGTTGCCCCTGGCCTCGCAGCACGGTACCCAGATTATTGTGCGCTTCGGCGAATTCGGGCTTGATCTGCAGCGCCCGCCGGTAGCTGGCGATGGCGTCATCGGACCGCCCCAGCTCGTACAGCGCATTACCCAGGTTATTGTGCGCCCCGGCGTAGTCGGGCCTGAGCGCCAGTGCGCGCTGAAAGCTCGCAGCGGCGTCTTGCGGCTGCCCCAGCCGCAGCAATGCCTTGCCGAGGTTATCGTGGCCTTCCGGATAGTCGGGCTTGATGCGGATTGCCCGGCGGTAACTGGCCAGCGCTTCATCCAGTCGTTCCAGATCGAGCAACACGTTGCCGAGGTTGTTGTGTGCCTCGGCGAAATCCGGCATCAGCGCCAGTGCGCGTCGGTAGCTGCTCGCGGCTTCATCGGCGCGCCCGATCTGCGCCAGGGCGTTTCCCAGGTTGTTGTGCGAGACGGCATCATCCGGTGATAGCTGCGTGGCGCGTTGCAGGGCCGGCAGCGCGTCCTTGCCCTGCATGCGCAGGGCAACCCCCAGCAGCTGCCAGGTGAGGCCGGACTGCGGACTCCGCTCGAGCAGCTGGCGTGCGGCGTGTTCCAGTTCCGCATAGCGCCCGGCATTGACCAGGGCCGCGAGTGCATTCATCTCGGCCTGCGTCGAGGATTCCGCCAATTCGATATCCCAGTATCAGTTGGTGCGCCAGTTTAAACTCAACCGTCAACGGACCCTTAAAGGTCAGTACTCGAGTCGCCAAATGAGGCCAGCACGCAGCGTTTACACCAGGGCCGTCGCATGATGCCGCGTTGCCGCTGGGCGGGCGCGGTGCTGCTGGGGCTCGCGGGGCTGCTGATCATGCGGCCGAGCGGCGGCGCCGCATTGATGGCTGCCGGCCGGCAGGTCGGGCCGGCGCCGGCAGCGCCGGGGCTGCGGGTGTTCGGGGCCGCGCCGGCACAGGCGGCACGCCGGGCCGGCGCCGACCGGCTGGATGGCGCGCTGGCGGAGGTTGCGCAGCGCTACCCAGGCCTGTCCGCCGATCACCCGCTGGCCGATCTGCGCGCCATCAATCCGGCGGCACGGTTTCGCCTGAGCGCACCGCTGACTACTCCCGAGGTGCTGATCGATGCGGTCACCAGCGGCGATGCGCAGGCGCTCAAGCGTGCGCTGGTGGATCTGGGCCTGCGCGACGTGGCGGTGTTCTCCAACGACGTCGGCGGCTGGCTGCCGCTGGATCAGATCGCGCGCGCGGCCAGCCTTACGCAGCTGCGCTATGCGCGGGCGTCAATGCCCAGAACACGCGCTGCCGGCCCGGTCGCCACCCAGGGCGATTTCGTGCAGGGCAGTGCTGCCATTCGTGCCAGCTATCCAAGTCTGACCGGGGCCGGCATCACGGTCGGTGTGTTGTCCGACAGTTTCAACTGCTACCAGACCTACGCCACTGGCGGCGTGCCCGCCTCTGGTTACAACGGCTATGCATCCAATGGTTTTACCGCGACCTACACTACTGACCAGATGACCGGTGCACTGCCGGCCGGCGTCAGCGTGCTCGAGGAGGCGTCGTGCCTGAACTACGGTCAGCCGGAGCAACTGCCATTTGGCGACGAAGGCCGGGCGCTGCTGCAGATCGTTCACGTGGTGGCGCCCGGCGCGAGCCTTGCGTTCCACACCGGTGCTAGCAGCGAGGCCGATTTTGCCAGCGGCATCGTCGCTCTGGCTAACGCCGGCGCGAAAATCATCGACGACGATATCGGCTATCCGGACGAACCGTTTTTCCAGGACGGTGTGGTGGCACAGGCGATCGATCAGGTAGCGGCGACCGGCGTTGCCTACTTCTCCTCGGCCGGCAACGACGCGCGCGTATCGTATGAAAACGCAGCGCCGATATTTCCGGTGGCTTCCACCAGCGGCCCCAACGCCGGCGAGCTGCTGCTCAATTTCGACCCCTCGGCGGCGACCACCACGACCTCACTGCCGGTGACGATTCCGGCACTCTATCCGGGCGAATTCGTCTCACTGGTCGTCCAATGGGACCAGCCGTACGTGACCGGTGCTCCCGACAGCGGCGGCGCCACCAGCTCGATCAATCTGTGCGTCAGCGGCGCGCTGGGCGGCGATCAGATCGATTTCGCGCCGGTCACGGCTGCCGTCAACTGCACCGGCCCGAACGTCGCCGGCGTGGATCCGGTGCAGCTGCTGATCATCGGTAACTCGGCCGCTGCCACGGCACCGACGGCCGCCGCAACCCTGAGCGTGTCGATCGGTCTGGCGAATGCTCACGCGCCCGGATTGATCAAACTGGCACTCGACGGCGATGGCCTCGCGGTATCGATCAATGCATTTGCAACCAACAGCCCGACCATCCAGGGTCATCCCAGCGCCGAGGGCGCCATGGCGGTCGGGGCGGCGTTCTATTTCAGCACCCCACAATGTGGTACCACGCCCGCGGTACTCGAGTCGTTTTCATCGGCCGGCGGCGATCCGATCCTGTTCGGCCCTACCGGATCGCGCCTGGCGTCGCCGCAGATGCGCCAGAAGCCTAACTTCGTCGGCCCCGACGGAGTGAACGACACCTTCCTGGGATTCTCGCTGCAACAGTACGGCCTGCCGAGCAACACGCTCGACACCACGATTGCGGCATGCCAGAACGATGCCTCGTACCCGAATTTCTTCGGCACTTCGGCGGCCGGCCCACATGTCGCTGCCGCCGCTGCGCTGATGTGGCAGGCCAACCCGGCACTGACCGCGGGACAGATCGATATCGCGCTGGAAAACAGCGCGCTGGCCATGGGCACAGTGCCGAACACGGACAGCGGCTATGGCTTCATACAGACCGAGGCCGCGCTGGCGCTGCTGCCCCCGGCGCCTCCGACGATAATGCTGAGCCCGACCACGGTGACAGTCGGAGGCTCCGCTACCTTGAGCTGGTCGTCCGTCAACACCAGCAGTTGCAGTGCATCGGGCAGCTGGTCCGGCACTGAGCCCACGAGCGGCAGCCAGAGCGTCACACCGGCGAGCGCTGGCAGCTACACCTACACGCTCACCTGTACCGGGCCTGGCGGCAGCAACAGCAATTCGGCGGTGCTGACCGCCAAGGTAGCCAGCACCGCTTCCGGCGGCGGTGGTGGCGGTGGTCTCGATGAACTGTGGCTGCTGGCGTTATGCGGCGCACTGCTGCTGCGCCAGCGCCCGTTGAGCCGCCGGTCGCCGTTGTGATGGCGGCGCATGCTGACCAGCCGGCGGTGCTCGAGCCGGCGCTCAAGTTGCGGCTGATCGGAAAATCGAACGGCGTGGGGCTGTCACGCGATCTGGAACTGCTGGCCGCGGCGCTCAGCGCCTGCGGCTGCGAGGTGACGCAGCAGGTGTGCGAGCGCGGCGCGCGCAAGCGCCGGCGCTCGCTGCGCACGCGGCTCGCGATGCGAATCGGCCGCTGGCACCGCGCCGCAGCGCAGCCGCCGTTCGACGCCAATGTCATGCTCGAGCACGTCTGGCCGCAGTTCGTGCAGCAGGCGCGCTGCAACGTACTGGTGCCCAACCCCGAGTGGTTCGATCGACGCGATGTCGCGATGCTGGACGTTGCCGATCGTGTGTGGGCCAAGACGGCGTTCGCCGAACAGCTGTTCGTCGCGCGCGGCTGCCGGGTGCTGCACATCGGTTTCGACAGCGATGACCGCTTGCAGCCCGCGGTGCTGCGCCAGCCGCAGTTCCTGCACCTGGCCGGCCGCAGTCCGCTCAAGGGCACGCAGCGCCTGCTGGCGCTGTGGCAGCGCCATCCGCAATGGCCGCGCCTGACGCTGGTGCAGGATGTGCCGCATACGTCGGCGGCCGCCAACATCGTCCATGCACCCGGTTTCGTCAGCGACAGCGAGTTACGCACGCTGCAGAACACGCATCGCTTCCATCTGTGTCTTTCCGAGGCCGAGGGTTGGGGGCACTACATCGCGGAGGCCATGAGCGTCGGTGCACTGACCTTTACCTGCGATGCACCGCCGATGAACGAACTGGTCGGCGCCGAGCGCGGCGTGCTGGTTGGCGTGCGCCTCGGCGAGCAGCACAATCTTGCCAGGATCGCGCGCTTTGACGAGGCCGCGCTGGCGGCCGCGATCGAGCGCTCGCTGGCGCTGAGCGCGGCGCAGCTGGATGCGATCGGCGCCGCCGCGCGTCACTGGTTTCTGGCCAACAAGCACGGTTTCGTCGCGCGTCTACAGAACGCAGTCGCCGACCTGCGCCGCGCGCTGCAGGGCGCTGCACGGCCTGGATGATCCTTGAATCCACGGCCGCTAGCGGTGCGCTTCGGTGCCCTGGGCGACATGGTGATGCTCACGGCCGCCATTCGACATCTGCATGCGCGGCTCGGTCAGCCGGTGGATGTACTGGCCGCCGCCGACTGGACGCGCTCGCTGCTGCGCGGCCAGCCAGGCGTCGGCGACATCTTTCTGCTCGCCAGTCGCAAACCCAGCTACTGGCTTAGTCCGGCTCAACACCGGCTGGTACGCGAGCTGCGCGCGCGCGGTGCCGGACCCACATGGCTGTTCGACCACGACAACCGGAAAGTCTGCGCTCTGCTGGTGCGCGCCGGCTGGACGCCGCAATACTGGTGTCACCACGAGGACCTGCCCGGACTGGATCGCTCGCATTTCTGCGATCGATGGTTGCGCTTTGCCTATCGCAATCCCGCGGTGCTTGGCGGTGCAGACCTGCCGCTGGCGGGCGCCGATGCCTTCGGCGAGTTGATCGTCACCGCCGAGCAGCGCGCGGAGGTGGATGCGTGGTCGCAGGCCACACCGTGGGCGGGACTGCCATTGATCCTGATTCAGGCCGGCAACAAGCGCACCATGCGCCGCGGCCTGCGCCGCCGTCGCAGCAATTCCAAGTACTGGCCGGAGGAAAACTGGGCCCAGGTGCTGCGCGGGCTGCGCGCGCTGCATGCCGGGCACGCAATTCTGCTGCTCGGGGTGCCGCAGGAGTCAAGCCTCAACCAGCAGATCCTGCGACTTGCCGGCATTGGCAACGCGTACGACGTGGTGCACGAGTTATCAATATCAAGGCTGCTTGGCCTGGTCGGCCGTGCCACCGGTCTGGTGTCGGTCGATACCGGGCCGGCGCATCTGGCGGCTGCGGCAGGCTGCACGGTGGTTGCCATGTTCGGTACCAGCGAGCCCTTCATGTACGCGCCGCGGGGAAGGATAGCCGTGGTCGAATGCGTGGTCGGCGAATACGAAGGGCGGCGCTCGATGCTGTACATTACCCCGCAGCAGGTGCTGGCCGCATGGCAGAGGGCGATGCACGCCGGTCCACAGCGCGGGTGAATTGCCGATGTCCTCACCGCTCACATTTCCCATCAGCCTGGTCGTCATCACGTTCAACGAGGCGGCCAATATCGCGCGCTGTCTCGAGAGCGTGCCCTTGGTCGCCGAAAAGATCGTGGTCGACTGCGGCAGCGACGATGATACCTGCGCCATTGCCGCGGCCCACGGCGCCCGGGTGGTCGAGCAGCCGTGGCTCGGCTTCGGTGCGCAGCGTAACTTCGCCGCCGGCCTGGCAAGCTACGACTGGATTCTGTCGCTCGATGCCGATGAGGCACTGACGCCGGAGCTGGCGCGCGCGCTGGAACTTGGGCTGTCGCAGCTGCTGACGTCGCAGGCTGCGGCCGGCGTGCTGTTTCGCACCGCCTGGTTCATGGGCAAGCCGCTGCGCTGGTACCGTTTCATGGTGCGCGAGCGAAAACCGCGCATCTACCACCGGGCGCGCGCGCGCTGGAGCGAGGCCCGCGTGCACGAGTCACTGCAGTACAGCGGCACAGAAGTTACGTTCCAACCGCCCTTCATGCACTACCTCAATCCCACGCTGGTGCATATGCAGCTGAAATATCTGCGCTATGCCGAACTCAAGGCGCTGGACTGGCGCGAGCACGGGCGCGCCACCAGGCCCTACGCGTGGCCATGGGTGTTCATGCTGACTTTCGTCAAGGACTATGTGTTCCGGCTGGCGGTACTGGACGGCTGGCGCGGCTGGGTGGCGGCCTACATGGCGGCGCACTACGCGCTATATAAGCGTATGCGTTTCTACGAGATGCGCTATTTTGAGCGCTCAGTAGCGCTGGCCGACGAGGAACTACGCGCCCACAAGCTGCAGCGCTGAAATCGATCGCGAGGAGGGAAGGCGTGCCGGCAGTGTTGGTTCCCTACATCGCAATCGCACTGTCGATCATGCATTTCATGCTCGCCGCCGGCGTCACGCTGCACGTGCTGGCGCACAACCGTAATCCCGGCTCAGCGGTGTCCTGGATCGGGCTTGCGTGGCTGTCGCCGGTCGTCGGCAGCGTGCTGTACCTGTTCCTGGGCATCAACCGCGTGCAGCGGCGCGCCAGGAGCGCCGGTGCCGCCCCGCCCGACGATGCGGCGGTCGCATCCTACCCGCCACCTGCCGGCTGTGTGCACCTGGCTGGCCTGGAACTGGCGGCTCGCCGCATCAGCCGGCGCAACATCCAGCCGGGCAACGCCATCGTGATGCTGGCCAACGGCGACGTCGCCTATCCGCAGATGATCGCGGCGATCGAGGGCGCCGCCGCGAGTGTCGCCCTGTCGAGCTACATCTTTCGCGCCGACAAGATCGGCCACGAATTCATCGCAGCGCTGACCGCCGCGCGCCGGCGCGGTGTCGAAGTACGGGTGCTGATCGATGGCTATGGCGGCGGGTACCTGGTATCGGCTACGTATCGGAAGCTGCGCCATGCGGGAGTCGCGGTCGCCCGCTTCATGCATTCGGCGCTGCCCTGGCGCATGCCGTTCCTCAATCTGCGCAGCCATCGCAAGATCCTGTGCGTCGATGGGCGCATCGCCTTCACCGGCGGCTTGAACATCGGCGATGAAAATGTCATTGCAGGCAATCCGCATCACCCGGTGCTCGACACGCACTTTCGCTTCGACGGGCTGGTGGTGGCACAGTTGTGCGAGGCATTCGCCGGACAGTGGTACTTCACCACCGGTGAGACGCTGGCAGGTCCGGCGTGGTTTCCAGGGCCTGAGGCCGCCGGTGACAGTCTGGCGCGCGTGATCACCTCCGGTCCGGATCAGGATCTGGAGAAAATCGAGCTGCTGGTGCTGGAAGCGATTGCCTGCGCACGCTCCTCGATCCAGATCATGACGCCGTATTTTCTTCCAGACGATCGCATCATCACTGCACTGGCGCTGGCTGCGATGCGCAATGTCGAGGTGGACATCGTGCTGCCGGCGCACAGCAACCATCCGACGGTCGATTGGGCGATGCGCGCGCATATAGGGCCTCTGCTTACGGCCGGCTGCCGCGTCTGGACGCATGCGCCGCCGTTCGATCATTCCAAACTTATGGCGGTGGACCAGGTGTGGTGCTTCGTCGGCAGCACCAATTGGGATATGCGCAGTTTCAGGCTGAACTTCGAGGTCAACGTCGAGGTCTACCAGTCCGATCTGGTTGCACAGGTGAGCGCAAAAATCGCCGCCAACCAGACCACCCGTCTGACCGCCGCTGACCTTGAGCAGCATTCGCTGCCGATCCGACTGCGCAATAACGCCGCACACCTGATGCTGCCATACCTGTGAGCACGGCGGTGCGGCACGGCGCCGCCGCACGGCGCCGCCGCACGACCACCGCGGCGCGCTACTTCTGCGGCGCCAGCGCCTCGATCTGGTCCATGATGCGGTTCATGCGGGCGATCAGGGCCCGGTAGGGCGCCGGTGTGGCCATGTCGATGCCGGCGCGTTGGTAGATCTGGTACGGGTAATCCGAACCGCCGGCTCGCAGCATGGTGAGGAACCGGTCGCACGCGGGCGCGCCTTCCTTCAGGATGGCGTCGGTCATGTAGGCCGCACCCGCCATCGACGTCGCGTACTGATATACATAAAAATCCTGGTAGAACTGCGAAATCAGGGCCCACTCGCTGCAGTACACGGGATCGATCTTCATGACGCCATCCGCCTCGCCGTAGTACCTGCGCAGCAGGCCGCAGTACATGGCGCTCATGCGCGCGCCCGACAGCGCATGACCGGCTTCCTGCTCCTCGTGAATTTGCAGCTCGAACTCGGCGAACAGGACCTGCCGGAAAAACGTCGTGCGAATCTGATCCAGGGCCACGCCAAGGTAATAGAGCCGTTCCGCTTTCGATGCCGCATGAGCCACCATGTAGTCGATCAGCAGCATCTCATTGCCGATCGAGGCCGATTCGGCGATGAAGGTCGAGTAGTTCGACTTTTCGAACGGCTGCGCATCGTGCGTCAGCAGTGTGTGCACCGCATGACCCCACTCGTGCGCGATGGTCGTCAGTGCCTCGTAGTCGTCGTTGTGATTGAGCAGCAGATAGGGGTGTACGTCGTAGGCGCTGCCTTCCATGTACCCGCCTGCGGCCTTGCCCGGACGCGGATAGACGTTCATCCAGCGACCGGCAAAGCCACGGCGCAGCAGGTTGAGATAATCCTCGCCCAGCGGCTGCAGCGCCTGGAGCGTGATGCGTTCCGAGTCCGCGACACTGAAATGAGGCAGCGGCTGCAGTGCAAACAGCGGCGGATAATTGTCGTAATAACGCAGCGGTCCGCTGATGCGCAGCAGGCGCTTGCGCAGCCGCAGGTAGCGATGCAGGCTCGGCAGCACGGCATGGGCCTCGTCGACCAGCGTTCGGTACACGGCGAGCGGCATGTTGTCGGCGAACTGCGCTGCCTCGAGCGAACTGGTGAAGTTGCGCGCCTTAGCGCTGAACACATCGCCCATCACCTGGGTAGTGAGCATCGCACCGAGGGTGCTCTGGTAGCGGTTCCAGGCGCCCCAGAAGGCATCGAACACGAGCTTGCGATCGGTCCGGTTGGAAGACTGGCGATATTTCTCGTACGCCGCCGTATCCAGCCGCACCTTGATGCCACTGGACAGCGCCACCGTCGGCAGCGGCATCTCGCCGTCGGCCAGCAGTGAGTACGCCGTCGCTGGCTGCTGCAGCACCGTGCCGGCGCCGGCCAGCACGGCTTCCGCCTGGTCGCCGAGCGTATGGGGCGCGGCACGCAGCGTGTCATTGAGCAGGAAATCAAAACGCTGCGCCAGCGGCGCACTCTGTGCCAGGAAGCGCTGCACGGTGTCGGCACCCAGCGCGATGATCTCAGGTGCGAACCAGGATGTTTTCTGTGCGATGAGCGTTTGCAGCGACTGGGCCTGCTGACGGCGCTCCTGATTGACCGCGACCCGCAGATCCTCGTCGCCCTTCAGATTGGCATATACCGCCAGGCGTATCGATTCGCGCCTGGCGGTGCCGATGGCATCGAGCGCGCTGAGCATGGCGGTGGCGCTTTGCCCCAGCGTGCCCTTGTAGCCCTCGAGCGCACCGGCCGCGGCCTCCACCCGTGCGTAGGCGTCTGCCCAGCCTTCAGGCGAGGGGTACAGATCGGACAGATCCCACATGCCGGCGGAGCCGGCCGCATCGGCGCCTGCCGCAGCGGTACCGGCTGCGGCCGGCGCGCCATGCAGCAGCAGACAGCTGAGTGCGGCCAGCAGCGCGGCACGCAGCGCCAAGCCATGCAGGGGTGAGTTCAGGTACGGAGCGGCGTCGGTGTTCATTGTTCTGCCTTGATCCGTTCGGCGCGGCGATGATATCAAACAGCGCCGCGCAGGGCGCCGGCGCTGTCGGCTTGCCGGACAATCGCGGCGGTGGTCGGCTATATTGCGGGCCACGAACCACGGTTATTAAGGATTCCATGGCTGCCTCGGACCGCGATGACCCGCGCCCGCCCTGCGCGCACGCGCAATTCGATGTCGGCGAGACCGACGATTCGCTGGCGCGCATGGTGCAGCATGGCGCCGAGTTCGGTGACATATACCGCGTGCACGCGCCCAGTCATAAGAGCGATACGTGGATCGTGGCCGATCCGGAAACCATCAAGCGCGTGCTGGTGTCCAATCATCGCAACTACACCATCGGCCGGGGCCTGGATCGCGTTCGCCTATTGGTCGGCAACGGCATCATCGTCAGCGAAGGCGAGGTCTGGAAGCGCCAGCATCGAATGATGCAGCCGATGTTCCAGCGTTCGCGGGTCGAGCGCTTCGGTGAACTGATCGCCGACGTCAGCCGACGCCGGCTGGCCGGATGGGCGCAAAAAGCTGCCAGCGGCGGGCTGCTCAACGTCACCCGCGAGACCAGCGAGGGCGCGCTCGAAGTCGTGCTGCGTGCCACGCTGGGCGCGGATCTGGATCGCATGGTGGCGGATCTTGGGACCAATCCGTTCGCACTGCTCACCGAGGAAAGCGCGCGCGATTTGCGCTTCGCCTATCGCTTTCGGCAATTAAGCCGGCACATCGAGGCGGTGATCTTGCGACGTGAAGCGGCGGCCAAGGACGTGGCTGCCGGCGCCGGGGGCGGCGACGTCGACGTCGATTGGCTGGGAATGATGATGGCAGCGCGCGATCGCAGCGACGGCAGCGCGATGTCGCATCGCGAGCTGATCGACGAGGTAATGTCGATCATCGTCGCCGGACACGAAACCACCGCCGCGGTGCTGAACTCGGTGTGGTATCTGCTGTCGCAGCATCCCGAGGTCGAGGCCAGGCTGCAGGCCGAGGTGGATGCTACCGTGCTACCCGATCTGCGGCTGGCGAGCGTGGCATCGCTGAAGTACACGCATCAGGTGATCCTGGAGGCCATGCGATTGTATCCGCCGGTGTGGGTACTGACCCGCCGATGCCTGCACGCGGACCGCCTGGTCGGCTACGACGCGCCGGCCGGCACCGATGTATTCATGAGCCCGTATATCGTGCAGCGCGACCCGCAACACTGGCCGAAGCCGGAAGCGTTTCGACCCGAGCGTTTTGATTCCGGTGCGGATTCTGCCGCGCACCGGTTTGCCTACATTCCGTTTTCGGCCGGACCACGCCATTGCGTTGGCGAAACTTTCGCGACGTACGAAATGGCCATTCATATCTACCACGCGGCACGCGGCTTCCGGCTGCGCTGTGCGCAAACTGGTCCGAGGGAAATGGAAGCGCGCATCAACCTGCGCATGCGCGAGGATGTGCTGATGAGCGTCGAGCGACGCGGCTGAGCGCGGGCCGCTACGCTACCAGGTTCCGACGCTGGGCATCGACAGCCACGGTTCCTGCGGCGGCAACGCGGCGCCTTTCTGCAGCAGCTCGATCGATACCAGGTCAGGCGAGCGCACGAAGGCCATCATTCCGTCGCGCGGCGGGCGGTTGATGGTCACGCCGCGCTGCATCAGCAGGCGGCAGGTGGCGTAGATGTCGTCCACCTCGTAGGCCACGTGACCAAAATTGCGGCCGCCGGTGTAGCTTTCCGGGTCCCAGTTATAGGTCAGCTCGATCTGCGCGTCCTCGTCGCCGGGCGCAGCAAGATACACCAGCGTGAAGCGACCCTTCTCATTGCTCGCGCGCTTTACTTCGCGCAATCCCAATGCGTCGCAGTAGAACTTGCTGGAGGCAGCCAGATCGGTTACGCGAACCATGGTGTGCAGGTATTTCATCGTCATATTCTACGTGAGCTGAGTGCTTCCGTAAGCGCCTGCCTGACCTGCTCTACCACCCCGGCCCAATTGCCGAAAGTGGCCTGCTTGAACAACCGCGCCGTCGGGTACCAGGGCGAGTCGCTGCGCCCGCGCAGCCAGCGCCAGCAGGGAGCATAGCGGTTCATGACCCACACCGGTTTGCCCAGCGCTCCGGCCAGATGGACCACCGCGGTATCGACCGAGATCAGCAGGTCCAGATTGGCCAGCAGCGCGGCGGTGTCTGCGAAGTCGGTGAGGGATTCACCGTGCCGGATGATGGCGGGCATGCTCGCGAGGTTGATCGAGTCGGCCGCCGCCATCTCGCGCTGCAGGCTGATGAATTCTGCGTCCAGATCCAGCAGCGGCTGTAGTGCGGCCAGTGGCAGATCGCGCGCGTAATTGATCGGTGGCCGATGGCGGCCGGCCCATACCAGGCCCACCCGTGGCCTTACTTTTGCGCCCAGGCGCGCCTTCCAGCGCGCAACGCGCGTCGGGTCCGCCTGCAGGTACGGGATGCGCGCCGGAATGGTTGCGACGGTGGTTCCAAATGCCAGCGGCAGGCTCATGACCGGGCAGTAGAAATCGTGCGGTGGCAGCGGCGCCGAGTCCGGGACAATCTGTGCAACGCCTTCCAGGCTGCGCATGATTTCCAGCAGGGACGCCGGCAGCCGCACCACCACGCGCGCGCCGCGGCCGGCCAGCAACGGCGCGTAACGTATGAATTGCACGGTGTCACCCAGCCCCTGTTCGTGCAGCACCAGGATGGTTTTGCCGGCGAGCGAGCTGTCGCCGAGCCACAGTGGCGCCAAGGTGGCGGGCTTGTGGTCTTTGAACGGTGCGATCTTCCAGCGAATCTCCAGTCCGTGGAATCCTTGCGGCAGCAGGCCCTGGGCCAGCAGCAGGCAGCTGCGGTTATTGATGGCGAACGGCGACTCGGGTTCGATCCGCAGTGCCCGCTCCAGGCACTCCAGCGCCTCGGCCGTGCGATCCAGGCCGGCCAGCGCAACCGCGCGCCCAACCAGCACCGGTGGGTCAGTCGGCCGGTCCGATGCCAGGCGGTCGAAACGGGCCAGTGCTTCGGGATAACGGTGCAGGTAGTTCAGCGCTTCGCCAAAGCACATCTGCGCTTGCGCTTCACGGCCCAGGGACTCGAACAGCTGTCCGAGGTTGAAGTAGGCATCGATATTGCGCGGGTCGATCTGCAGGATCGCATTGAAACATTCCGCCGCTTCCGCCGGCCGGTTGAGAAGTTGCAGCGCCTGGCCGCGACACTTCCAGGCCTCAACGTGCCGAGCGTCGATGGCAATGGCCCGGGTGTACCAATCGAGCGCAAGCGCCGACTGCCCCAGGTGGGCGAGCGCAATTCCGCCGTTGACCAGCGCGATGACATTGTCCGGATCGATTTGCAGCGACTGCCCGAAGCAGGCCAGTGCCGGCTCGATCTGTCCCAGATGCCCCAGCAGCAGGCCGCGATTGTTGAGCGCGGCAACGTTGCGTGGGTCACGCTCGACGATGCGCGTGAAGCATTCCAGCGCCAGCTGCCGATCGCCGCCGGCCAATGCCGCGCGGCCTTGCTCCATCAGGGTCTGCAGCAGAGGCACGTCAGCAAGGATCGAAGAAGCTGGCGTCGACCGGTTTGTGCTCCAGGATCTCCTGCCGGGTCAATCCCTGCAGCTCATGCGGGAACACCAGCCACTCATTGGTCTGACGTACGAAATAGTCGGGCACAATGGCGCTGCGGTTGCGCTCGGGCTTGAAGTACGCGGTCGCGATGCGGATCTGACCGGGCAGGTTGCGTCGGCAGCGGTTGGCCAGCTCGCGCATGATTGCCTCTATGCTGCGCCCGGAGTCGAACACATCGTCGACCAGCAGCAGCTGGTCCTCGGCCGATAGCCGCGACACCAGGTAATCCAGCGCGTGCACCCGCACCGTCTTGGCCTGATGGTCGAGACCGGAGTAAGACGAGGTTCGAATAGCGATGTGATCGGTGTGTATCCCATGGTATTCGAGAACTTCCTGCACCGTAATGCCGATCGGCGCGCCGCCGCGCCACACCGCCACCAGATAGGTCGGCCGAAAGCCGCTGCGAACGATTTTCATGGCGAGCTCCATCGAGTCGCGCAGCAGCGATTCAGCCGGAATAAATACTTTTTCCATGAGTGGCAAGCTCCAAAGCTTCTGGGTCGTGTGTGCGGAATACGTGCGCTGTCACTTGCCCTGGCTGGAGTCCGGCGCAACCGGCGCCTGCAGTGCCCTGGCCATTTCAGATTGCATCGATTCCTGCTGCTGCACCATGCTTGCCATAGCCTGTTCGAGCGAGCGGCTGAGCAGCGGCTGCATCGGGCGGCCATGGATGCGGATGATCATTTCCAGCAGCTCCGAGCCCAGCACCGGCGCACCGGACTGTTCCTGCTCGCAGATGATCTGCAACAGCACCGAGCGCGTGAGATCCCTGGCCGATTTGTCTTCGACCACGCGGATTTTTTCGCCACTGATGATCAGTTGCCGCAGATCGTCGAGCGTGACGTGACGGCTGGCCGCCGTATCGTACAGGCGGCGATTGGAGTACTTGCGTATCAGGTGTTGCAGCGCCATGTCCGATTCCTTGAGTGCAGAGGGAATCCTAGGCGAGGCTTTTGCATTGCACAACTTGCCGCGGCGCGCATCGGCACCGGACGCCGACATTATGTTATAAAATAATATAAAACATATAGTTACGCGTCAATCAGGCAGCCGTAGACGCCGCTAACTTTAGCCCGCCCGCGGGCCCAGCACGGCAGCGCGTCGACTGCGCTAAGATTGCTGCGGGAGCGGCTCGATCTTGAAGATAAATATTCGCAGACTCGGGAGGGAAGCGAAAATGTCCAATAAGGGTCCCCGGCACTGGGTGACATTGATACTGGCATCGACTGCGGCGGTGGCGGGCCTGCCTGCCGCGCACGCCGACGCCACTCCCCCGCCACAGATTCCCATCTGCGATAAGAAAATCGGCACGCTGGCGGTGACCGAGCCGGAAAATCCATGGTGGACCGCGATGCAGCTGGATTCGCCGGCGGCGCTGATCAAGGTCTACGTGTCGCAGTCCAAGTGCTTCACGCTGGTGGATCGCGGCAAGGGGCTGGCGGCGGCCAAAGCCGAACGCGAGCTGGCCTCGAGCGGCGAGGAGCGCCAAGGCTCGAACATTGGCAAAGGCCAGATGAAGGCCGCCGACTATGTGCTGGTGCCTGACATCGCGAACCGCAACGGCAACGCACAGGGCACCGCCGTGGGCGGGGCGCTCGGGGGCCTCCTGGGGCATGGGTTCGGCGCGGTGCTGGGAGGCATCAGCCTCAAGAGCAAGACTGCGGATGTAGTGCTGACGTTGACCGACGTGCGTTCCACCGAGCAACTGGCGCTGGAGCAGGGGCACGCGAAGAAGACCGACCTTGGCTGGATGGGCGGCGGGGGTCTTGGATTCATGGGAGGATTCGCCGCCGCGGGCGCCAGCAGCTACTCCAATACCGAGATCGGGCAGGTGGTTGCAATGGCGTACCTGGATGCCTACACCAAACTGGTCAACGATGTGAAGAACCAGGCGCCTGATGCGAAAGCGGACAATGTGCAGCAGGCCGTGACCATGGCCAAACCCAGCAAGCTCTACACCAGCCCGGACCTGAAGTCCAAGGTGGTGCGCGATCTGGATGTCGGCATGCAGCTCTATCCGACCGGCGACAAACAGGGCGTGTGGTGGAAGGTCAACGATGAGCTTGGCAATGAAGGCTGGGTGGTGTCGACCATGGTGCAGCTGGCGAAATAGCGTCGCTGCGATCCCTGCGGCGCAGCGCCATCAATTGGGCTGAACGCCCTGGTTCTTCAAAGCCTCGAGTCCGGCAAGATCAACGCCGGAGACGGCCGCTTTCAATTCATCGATGTTGGTGGCGTTGCCCGAAACGTCGACCGAGAATCGATCGCCGACCACCACGCCGTATTCGCCGAAGTTGCCGCGGTTGTCCCATTTTTCATGCACCAGATGCCCACCGCTCTTATAGGTCTTGTCGTAGCCGGTGTCGGTTTCAGTATCCTGCTCCACGCCCGCCCAGCCTGAGGCGAGTCCAACCAGGCCTTTGAGCGATCCGGTATCGGTGATCTTAAGACTCAGTCGGTGTTGACCGTCATCGGAATAGGTTGCGGTGGCCTTGGAGACCTGCATCCCCAGCGCGCCGCTTCGATCGACCGACATTTCGGTGCGTTTCATTCCCCCCAGGGTATCGGGCACGAACGGCTTGAGCTGATCGGGCGGCAGCGATTCGACCTTGCCGCCGCTACCCACGGCGGCGCCGATCATCTGGCCGACAGCGCTGGCCTGGGCGCCCGGATCGCCCGATTTCTGCGCCGCGTCGACCTGTTTGCCGGCGTCCGCCATCTTCTTGGTCCAGGCCTGCAGCGCGGCTCCGGTGGTGCCGGGCGCAAATTCGCCGCTGGGACGCGAATAACTCGGAGGCGCATAGCCGGTAAGACCGCGGCCTATCCCCATACCCAGGCCGGCTACCGAGCCCACCACCAGGGCGAAGACCCAGCCGACGATGATCGCTACGATAATGGTGACCGCGGTGTAGCCGATTGCCTTGTCAGTCGGGCCCTTCATCGTGAACGGCAGGCCCATGTTCAGCAGGTAGATGCTGTAGATCCCGCCCGCCAGTGCCGCGATCAGGCCGAGGCCGGGAATGATGCTAATGATCGACGCCACCCAGTAGGCGGTAGAGGAATAGGCGATCGCCTTGAGCGCCTGCACGCGGTTTTTCTCGCCGCCGAAGGAGGGCGCGAGTGCGTCCACGATCAGGGCCACCACGTAGATCCATATCAGCGCCAGGACGTAGGTCAGGACGGCCGTGGTGAGGCCCGCGGCGATGGGGACGCGAAACGAGCCCAGGAAGGGTACCGACACGCCGATGAGCGTCGAGGACAGAAAACGCATGATCGCCGGTATGGCCGCCAGAATAATGATGTAGCCGGAGTACAGGCCGCCGACGGTTTCGGGTTCCGCCGCAACCAGCGGCCATTCGGTGCGCGGCGTCAATATCATCGATTTGGCGCGTCCAATGATCTTGTTGATGTCCACAGCCGTCTTCTCCCTGATCCGATAGCGTTTTTAATGGTTTTGCGCGGCCCGAATATGGCCGTTCGTGGTTGCGCAGGCTGGCTCTCCAGCCTTCCCTGCGCCTGAATCGTAGCCCCCCCGTGGGCCCGGCCGCAAATAGCGGCTTGATTGCGGCCCGTGGCAGGCTTCGGGGACCCGTTATGTCCGGGTCAGGTGCCGCCGCACCGGGCAAGGCGTTGACGCGCGTAGCTGGACTAAGCACAGTAGCCGCAGCATCTGGAAGGAGTGGGTGATGAATCGCGTGCTGGCATCGCTGGTAGCCGCGGCGCTTGTGTTCGCCGTGCAGGCGGCCGAGCTGCCCTACGACGAGAGTGCGAACGCAGCGGCGGATCTGCAACGCGCGCTGGCCGCGGCGCAGTCGAATCGAAACGACGTGCTGCTGGTGTTCGGCGCCAACTGGTGTCCGGATTGCCGCGAACTCGACAAGGCGCTCAACGGCAGCAGTCGTGCACTGATCGCCGGGCGCTTCCAGGTGGTGAAGATCGATGTCGGCAGGTTCGACAAGAACCTCGACGTTGCCAATCAATACGGTAATCCCATCCGGATGGGAATTCCTGCGGTGGTGGTACTGAGCGCCGATAACCACATCGTGTATTCCAGCAAAGCCGGCGAACTGGCCAATGCTCGCAGGATGGGCCAGACGGGAATCTACGATTTCCTGTCGAGCCATGTGGCCGCGGCGAACTGACGGCGCCTTTAGCCGTGGACCTCTATGAATTCACCGTCAGGAGCATCGACGGCAGCGCGCAGAGCCTCGCCGCGTATCGTCATCAGGTCGTGTTGATCGTCAACGTGGCCAGCAAGTGCGGCTTCACGCCGCAGTATGCGGGCCTTCAGTCCTTGTATCGCAAGCTTCATGGCCGCGGCTTCAGCGTACTTGGCTTTCCCTGCGATCAATTCGGCCAGCAGGAGCCTGGTGATGAGGACGAGATCAAGCGTTTCTGCGCCCAGACCTACGACGTAACGTTTCCGATGTTTGCCAAGATTGAAGTCAACGGTGCGCACACTCATCCCCTGTACCAGTATCTCAAGCAGCAGCAGCCGGGGATCCTGGGCAGCCAGGCCATCAAGTGGAATTTCACCAAGTTTCTGATCGACCGGCAGGGCCTGGTGCTCAGGCGCTACGGGTCGGTGGACAAGCCTGAATCGATGGAGCCTGACATTGCCGCGCTGCTTGGAACGCCAGGGCCCGGGGAGCCGCAATCATGAAGGTGGGATTCATCGGCCTGGGTCGCATGGGCGCTGCGATGGCTGCCAATCTGCTCAAGGCCGGGCACGAGGTGACGGTCTATAACCGCAGTACCGACAAAGCCCGGGCACTGTCAACGCTCGGGGCCCGGGTCGCCGCCTCGGTAGCGGATGCCTGTCGGGGTGAAGCCGTCATCACGATGCTGGCAGACGATGAGGCAGTACAAGGGGTGGTGTTCGATGATGCTGGCGTGCTCGCCAGTACCGCCCGCGGTGGCCTGCACATCAGCATGAGCACCATCAGTGTCGGGATGTCGGCGCGGCTGAGCGCCGCGCACACCAGCGCCGGGCAACGTTTCATTGCGGCGCCCGTGTTCGGTCGGCCGGAAGCTGCAGCTGCCGCGCAGCTGTTCATCGTCGCCGCGGGTGCGCGCGCCGCGGTGGATGCGTGCGCGCCGCTGTTTTCGGCCATGGGTCAGCGGGTTTTCAATCTGAGTGAGGAGCCGAGCGCAGCCAATCTGGTGAAGCTTAGCGGCAACTTTCTGATCGCGTCGGTGATCGAAGCCCTGGGTGAGGCTATGGCATTGATTGGCAAGGCCGGAATCGATCAGCGCAGTTACCTGGATCTGCTGACCTCCACGCTGTTCAATGCACCGCTCTATAAAGTCTATGGCGGCCTGATCGTGGAGCAGAAATTCGAGCCTGCAGGCTTCGCTGCACCGCTGGGATTGAAGGATATTCGCCTCACGCTGACGGCGGCGGAGGATCTTCGAGTCCCGATGCCACTGGCCAGCCTGTTGCGCGATCGTTTCCTGACACTGCTGGCCCATGGCGGGGAAGCCATGGACTGGTCGGCCATCGCGCAGCTTTCGGCACTGGACGCCGGCCAGGCACGCCCAGCGTCGTAGCAACGCCGGCCGCGCCGGCGACCGTTCTACCGCCTCGATGCATCCGAGCGCGGCGGTCATTCGTATACATAAGCGAACAACCAATGGCACCACAGGTGTCGCACTTTCCGTCATCCGGAGGTATCCGCTTATGTATTCCTATGTCTGGCGTCGCATTGTGGCGGGGGCGATCGCCTGCGCCATCGCAGGCACGGCCCTCGCTTCCAGTCACCGGGAGGCGCCGTTCATCACCACCCGTCCCAAAGTGGACGGAACCGATTTCTACATGTTCAACAGTTACGAGGCGGGCCGCACCGGCTATGTCACGCTGATCGCCAACTACCAGCCATTCGAGAGCCCCCAGGGAGGTCCGAACTACTTCACGATGGATCCGAATGCGCTGTACGAGATATCGATCGACAACAACGGCGACGGTGCCGAGGATCTGACCTTTCAGTTTCGCTTCACGACGGTCGACAACGGCCTGCCGGTGATGGCGGGTACCAAGTCGATCCCGGTGCCACTGAGCAACATCGGCGCGGTTACCGCCGCCGACATGAGCGCGCAGAATGTCGCTGAAACCTACACGCTGACTCTGGTGCGCGGCAATCGCCGCACCGGCACAGTAAACGTGATTGCCAACTTGAACACCGGCAGCACCACCTTTGCCAAGCCGTTGGACAATATCGGTGCCAAGTCGATTGCCAATTACGCCGCCTATGCCGCTGGCTTCATTTACGGCATCGCGATTCCCGGCTGCGGGCAGCCCGGTCGTGTATTCGTCGGCCAACGCCAGGATCCGTTCGTAGTCAATCTTGGCGAGATCTTCGATCTGGTGAATATCAAGTATCCGGTGGAGGAGCTGGCGCCGATGGGCGTGAATGCCCGGCAGATCGCGCCCAATTCGCTCGCCGGCTTCAACGTCACGTCTCTGGAGCTGGAAATACCGGCCACCTGTCTGACCGCCGGCACCGACCCGGTCATCGGCGGTTGGACCACGGCCAGCCTGCGTCAGGAGGCGGTGCTGAACCCGCAGCCGCAGAGCAGCAAGAGTACCGCCAGCGTGGGAGCGGTCACCATGCCTACCGGTCCCTCGGTGGAGGGCGGCGCCTGGAATCAGGTGTCGCGCCTGGGAATGCCGCTGGTGAACGAGCTGGTGATCGGCCTGCCCGACAAGGATCGGTTCAACGCCTCGCAGCCCGTGAATGATGCGCAGTTTGCCGATTACGTGACCAATCCGTCACTGCCGGTGTTGCTGCAGGTGCTGTTCGGCGCCGCCGGCGTCAAGGCGCCCAATGTCTATCCGCGCACCGACCTGGAGGCAGCGTTTCTGACTGGCGTCAGCGGCCTGAACCAGCCGGTGAAGGTGGTATCCCCGGCCGAGGAGTTGCGGCTGAACACCAGCACGCCGGTCACGGCGCTGGCATCGCAGAACGATCTGGGTGTCCTGGGCGGCGACGTCTCGGGCTTTCCCAATGGCCGGCGGCCGATCGACGATGTGGTGGATATCACGTTGCGAGTCGCGATGGGTGTGCTGCTGTCGCCGTTCGACGGCAGTGCGTCGGACCCGGATCCCGCTTCGGATGCGTCGCGTCAGTTGCACTACACCGACGGCGCAGAGCCGGTTCCGGCGAATTACCTGCCGGCGTTCCCATATCTGAACACCGCGCTCGGTGGCTCTCCGACCAGCGCCAACGACTAAGGGGTATTAAGCATGAAACGCAATACCAGGGTCATCGCTGCCGCCGCACTCGCGGCGGCAGCCCTGACCGCCTGTGGGGGCGGCAGTCATTCAACCGCGATGTCGTCATCGTCATCGTCTTCTTCTTCGTCATCGTCGTCTTCGTCATCGTCCTCCTCAGGGGGTGGATCATCGATGCAGCAACTGGACACCAGCCAGGTGCTGGCCATGGCGCAGCAGACCTCGGAAACCAGCTCACCGTTTCAGGTCAATGATGGCGCGCTAACGCTGACCGATACCAGTGAGTCGTCGCAAGCCATCGTCATTGACGCCATGTGAGCGTGGCTGATGTTCGCAATCACCACCAGCCGTCCCCGAATGATTCGGGGACGGCTGTCGGATTGGCGGCTGTTGTGGGTGCTGCTGCCCGGCCTGTTGCAGGTCGGCGTGGCCTGCTCGGAACCGCGTGTGCCGGGCAGCGATGCGCAGGTGCTGGCGGAGCTGCCGGTCGGGGCGCGGCACCAGAGTGCGCCGGCACGCGAGATCACGCGCTCGCGCCTCGACATTGCTTTGCCGCTGGCGCAGTTCTACGTCGCGCGCTCACGCGCCACGGGCGATCTTCGATACCTGGGTTACGCGGAAGCGATGCTGCAGCCGTGGACGCAGCAGGCGTCGGTGCCGCCTGCAGTACTGGTACTCGAGGCGACCATCCTGCAGAGCCGGCACGCATTCGATGCCGCGCTGGGGCAGCTGGATCTGGCGCTGCAGCTGCAACCGGATAATGCACAGGCCTGGCTCACGCGCGCCACGGTACTGCGGGTCCTCGGCCGTTACGACGACGCTACGGCGTCCTGTGCCCGCCTGGCACTGCAGGCCGATGTGGCCATCACCGCGTTATGCCGGGAGAGCCTGCGTGGGCTGAGCGGCCATTTGCAGTCGGCATACGCCGCACTGGTCTCATTGCCGCTGCAGCAACTGCCCCCTGAGGCGCGTGCCTGGCGTTACTCCGAGCTCGGTGAGATGGCGGAGCGCCAGGGCGATGATCAGGCCGCCGAGCATTGGTTTCGCGAAGGTCTGCAGCTGGCGCCGGAGGATTTCTACATGCGAGGCGCCTGTGCCGATCTGTTGCTGCGCCAGCGGCGCGCGGCCGAGACGCTGCAGCTGCTGGCCGGCTTCGAGTCGATGGAGCCGATGCTGCTGCGTATCGTGGTCGCCCAGCAGCTGCTGGGGCAGGGCGACAGCGCCCGCGCTCGAGCCATGCTCACCGCCGCGTTTGATGTCGAGCAGCAGCGCGGCGAGGCGGTGCATCGACGCGAACAGGCGCGCTTCCT